>WNGM01007066.1_pt1 | contig 22337 bp, 22 predicted proteins | sample 5400571 | NCBI WGS metagenome assembly WNGM01 (sample SAMN13153378, study PRJNA577476) | soil metagenome | isolation source: 100 cm soil or saprolite under Garry oak tree replicate 2 | place: USA:California | collected 2016-06-15 | reverse complement strand
TAGCAGGTCAGCAGATAATAATTCTCAGAGAAGGAACCAACAGATCTAGAGGACGAGACGCACAGAAGGCAAACATCGTCGCGGCAAAAATAATCGCAGAATCAGTCAAGTCATCCCTGGGACCAAAAGGGATGGACAAGATGCTCGTCGACGGGTTCGGCGATGTAACCATCACCAACGATGGCGCCACCATTCTCGATGAGATGGAAGTGCAACACCCAGCTGCAAAGATGATGGTTGAAGTCGCAAAAACCCAAGACGATGAAGTAGGCGACGGAACAACAACCTCCGTAGTCGTAGCAGGAGAGCTACTGAAGAAGGCTGAAGATCTCATCGACCAGGGTCTGCACCCAACAGTAATTGTTGACGGATACCGTGCCGCTTCTTCGAAAGCGCTTGAGATTCTAGACCAGATCGCGATCAAGGTCGATCCAACAGACAAGGCGACATTAAGAAAAGTCGCAGAAGTCTCCCTAGCAAGTAAGCTGTTGGCCGAGTACAAGGAAATGTCGGAGCTCGCCGTTAACGCCGTACTGCAAGTTGCAGAGAAGACGCCAGAGGGAGGGTTCCGAGTAGATATCGATGACATCAAAGTAGAGAAGAAGCCCGGAGAATCGCTCCTCGACACAGTCCTGATCAAGGGCATCGTCCTCGACAAAGAAGTCGTCCATCCGGGAATGCCCAAGAGAATTGAAGAGGCTAGGATCGCGCTGGTAGATTCACCGCTAGAGGTGGAGAAGACCGAGTTTGACGCCAAGATAAGCATCGAGGATCCAGAGCAGATGAAAGCCTTCCTGGACGAGGAAGAGAAGATGTTGAAAGACATGGTCGAAAAAGTCTCAACTGCCGGAGCAAATGTTCTCCTGTGCGAGAAAGGCATTGACGATGTAGCTCAGCACTACCTCGCAAAGAAAGGCGTCTTAGCCGTTAGAAGAGTAAAACAATCCGATATGGAGAAGCTGGTCAAGGCAACAGGAGCAAGAATCGTCAGCAACCTCGACGATCTGAAAGCCGGGGACCTAGGTAAGGCCCAACTAGTCGAGGAGAGAAAGATCGCTGACGACAAGATGACCTTCGTCGAAGGAGCCAGGAATCCGAAAGCAGTCACGATCCTCGTCAGAGGCGGCAGCGAGAGGCTCGTTGACGAGGCAGAGAGATCTATTCACGACGCACTATGCGTAGTCCGAGACGTCGTCCGAGACCCGCGAGTCGTCGGGGGCGGAGGCGCTCCTGAGGCCGAGATGGCCAAGCAGCTACGGGGGTATGCCCAGAAGCAGTCTGGGAAGGAGCAGCTGGCAATCCTCGCGTTTGCAGACGCGCTCGAATCCGTCCCGATAGCCCTAGCGGAGAACGCAGGGCTTGACCCGATCGATATCATGGTCCAACTCCGAGCCGCACACGACAAGGGTCAGACATGGGCCGGGGTCGACGTGTTCGACGGCAAGGTAGCGGACCTGAAAGAGAAGGGAGTGTTGGAGCCGCATGGAGTGAAGATGCAGGTCATAAAATCCGCCGCTGAGGCAGCCGGGATGATTCTGAAGATCGACGACGTGATCGCATCAGCAAAGAGCAAGGACAGCGCGGGACCGCCGAAAGGCCAAGAGGAAGGTGGCGAAGAGGGAAGCAGTGAGTACTAGAGAGCCCGAGAATATCGAGATCGGGCCTCCAAAGCTCACTCGCTTCGAACGAGCAAGGGTCGTAGGCGCCCGAGCGCTCCAAGTCTCGATGGGCGCACCAGTACTGTTGGACATCAAAGACCCGAAATTGTCGCCGATCGACATAGCTCTTATGGAGCTCGAAGAGGGAGTTTTGCCCATCAGCATAAGACGCGCACTACCGGACGGAACGAGCCAGAACATCCCACTAAAATGGCTCTTGCAGCCTGAGACAGAGCGGAAGACTAGACCCAAGAAAGAAGACCCGTAGGATAGTAAGAATCACAACGTCCGATTGAGTTTGGAAGACGTCGACAGGGACGAGACCCTTTCATGGCGAGCTGCAACAGTCGTGATGGCGTTCGCCACACTGTTTACCGTAGCCACAAGGCTTCTATCTATGGACCCGTTCACGATCGTCTTTGACATTTTCATCGTCTACATTCCTACGAATGTACTCGTTGGGAGTCAGATTCTGCTCCGGCGTAGACCGCGTGGCCCTACACGCGAATAATGCTACGGGCTACCGACGGGTCCGGGCGAGTACGGCAGTCTGATGCTCATGAGAAAAGCATCGGCGCCATCATGGTAATAGTGTGAGACCGTCCTTAGGGTGTCAAAGCCCATGTCTTTGTACAGCTTGACCGCTTCTTCGTTCGCCGTTCTGACTTCGAGAAAACACTCCTCGGCTCCGTGCAGCTCAAGAGCCTTCGTTGCCGATGTGACCAATTCTCTACCGATGCCCTGCCTTCGATATTCGGGAAGTACGGCGACGGAGACTATGTGGCCTTTCCTGACCATCCGGAATCTTCGGACATCGGAGAATCCGAATTCGAGCCTGCACATGATGTAGCCGACAACCCTGTTCTCGCGTTCAGCGACGATGAAGGCTTCGGGGCAGCTCTTGAAAACTTCCATGAAGAAATAGGCGCTGTAGTTTTCTGGAAGGCAGACCCTGTTAATCTCGACAACAGACGAGAGGTCGTCCGGTCTGAAGGGCCTCAGCAGATAGGGCGCTTCCAGCAACGATTCTCCAGCATAGCTCAAGGATTCTGACGTATAATATCTTGTCGCCGAAAATAAAATCGTCACAACGATGGGACAACACGTTTAAATCGTCAGGAACCTCGCGCCTAAGAAACCCGGCGACTTCTAGGAATGAGTGACGCTTCTTCACCATCGCCGCCCCAGCCAACTGCACAAGCGTTCGCAGCATATTCAGGGCCCCCACTAGACACTATCCGGTCAATCGTCGCCTCACAGTTCCAAGTCAAGGACGCGTTCCTGGATCCCAATGAAATTCCAACGATACTGGTGACCTCTGAACCTCCGAAAGAAAAGTTCAAGATCGTACTCGATCAACTCGCAACTCATGGGCTGCTTGCAGCCCTCCGAGTATCAGCAGATGCTCTAGTGCTCAAGGTCTTCCAAAAACCGCAGGCCCGAAAGCCTCGCCGGAGACTTAACCTCGGACTCTTCGTTGCGACCGTCGCCACGGTGACTTTCTCTGGCTACGTCTTATGGACCGGCTGGCTAATTGGCAACTCTACCCTACAAGCACAGTTTGACGACTTATTGGCACCGGGCGCCAATCCATTCATCGAGGCAGCAGCATTCACAATTGGATTGTTGGCAATAATAGGCCTTCACGAATTTGGGCACAAGGCTGCCGCCAACCATCACAAAATGGATTCTACTCTCCCGTTTTTCATCCCAGGACCGCCTCCATTCGGAACTTTTGGCGCCCTGATCTCACTTAGATCTCCGCCGCGGAATCGTGATCACCTCTTCGACTTGGGTATCAGCGGGCCTGCAGTAGGATTCGTAGTGACAATAGTCATCACAGTCTTGAGCATAATCTGGGGCGTCTCGCTCTCACAGCCCAAGCTAGACCAGTTGAGCGTGCTGTTCGCGAACTGCGGCGCTCCATGCAACTCGCCTTCAACCTGGCCCTACAAACCTCTGATCTTGGGGTTGATTTGTGGAGCCAGCAGTAGTTGTTCCAATCCGAACTTTGTTTTAAACCAACAATTATCTTCCGCGGCACAGATTGGAGTGCTTCTCACCTTTCTCAACATAGTGCCGGCATGGCAGCTCGACGGTGGCCACATTTCAAGAGCCGTGTTCGGACCCAGCGGCCATCGCGCGTTCTCCTACTTTGGTCTCGCGCTCCTGTTGATAGCAGGATACTTGCCATTCGCAATACTTGTCCTAGTCATGATGAGCTTGAGTGGCAGGGGATTCGCCGGCGTAGAACCTTTGGATGATGTTAGCCCCCTGAGCAATTCGAGAAGGATAGTCTATTTGCTTGGAATTGCGATGCTGGTCCTGACCTTTGCTTACTCGCCAGTACGGTTCTTCTGAGCAAGATCACCCGTACGTGTCTAGGGTCATAGTGGAGACTCTCAAACGGACTAGAGGGGGGGCGTCTATCGACATATCTGAGGTCGCCGATGCAGCCAGAGCAACATCCGAAATGACGAGGCGAGCACTTGAGAAGTTCGTAGACCTTGATGATCATCCCCTAATAAGGCTGGAGACTCCTGTTCGACTCAAGCTAGCCCTGGAGGCAATACGACTTGGCGAGGTTCAAAGCGTCGCTAGAGGCTTGACTTGGCAGGAATTTGAAGAGTTTAGCGAAGACTGTCTCAGAGCGGCCGAATTCGATACGAAGAAAGGTTTGTTGTTTGGGGATGAGACAAGACGTTGGCAAGTCGACATAGTTGCTCTGAAGAAATCAATTCTGCTCGTACTCGACTGCAAGCACTGGGAATCAACAAACTATTCCTCGAAGTTCCACCGAGCGGTGGAGCACCAGAAACAGGTACTCCAACCTCTAATCCGTCATATGAGAGCGAACGGAAGCCTGATTGATCAGAAGATATGGGCTCTCCCTTTGATAGTCACTCTCTTCGAACCACGGGTTTCTTTGCTGGACGCAGTTGTCATAGTCTCTATCGGACAGCTACCGGACTTTCTGGGGCATCTGACACCTTACGATTCTGAACTTCCCTTCACATCCGACCATGGCCCGGCGGAAAGCCCTATCAGCTAAGCTATTCAGTAGGCGTGAAACCAGAAATGAACGTAGTTGTAGTGGGAGCGGGTACAATGGGGTCAGGCATAGCTTACGCCGCCGCGGTAGCCGGTCACAATGTCGCAATAGTGGAGCAGGATCAAAAACTCCTCGACGCTGGACTCGCACGAATCCAACAATACGTCGACCGCGCGATCACACGGGGCCACCTTGCAAAGGACCAAGCCTCGAATCTCAACGCCAAGCTGCACGGGACTACCGACTTCAGTGAGGCGTGCCGGAACGCGAGCATGGTGGTCGAGGCAGTCTTTGAGGATCCGAGGATCAAGGAGAAGGTGTTCGCGACAATCGACAAGTACTCGCCGAAGGATGCTGTCCTCGCCTCGAATACTTCGTCGATAAGCATCACCAGGCTCGCGCAAGCGACACACCGACCCGACAGGGTTCTCGGCCTCCACTTCTTCAACCCCGTACCGACAATGAAGCTGGTAGAACTGATTAAGGGAGGACAAACCTCCGAGACAACCGTCCGAACAGCCAGCGGTTTCGTCGAGTCTCTCGGAAAGACCGTAGTCCAGTCCCAGGACAAGACGGGTTTCATCGTTAACAAGGCTTTGATGCCGTTCCTAAACGAGAGCATCAGACTCCTCGAACAAGGAGTCGCATCCAAGGAAGACATCGACAAGGCCTTCGTACTCGGAACTAACCATCCCATGGGACCCTTACAACTTTGCGACTTCATTGGCGTCGACATTGTCTATCAGACTCTCAAGGTGCTAGAAGCCGAGTACGGAGGATGTTTCAAACCGGCCCCCCTACTGGAAAAAATGGTGAAAGAGGGGAAGCTCGGACGAAAAACAGGGAAGGGGTTCTATGACTACTAGCTTGCCTTCCCGTACGGACGAGCAGTCGAAGCGTCTGACAGAGGTCATTCTCAAGGGCGATGAGGTCGATGCAGCAAAGATCGCCCGAGAACTGGCGAGCGGGAGGTCAGAAGCGAATGACGTGGTCGACACGATTTCCGAGACAATGAATATCGTCGCGGACCTGCACGAGGTCGAGAGATACTCCCCGGAACAGGTCAGTAGCTGCGAGCGCGCCGCCGAGAAAGCACTCGATGCTCTAAGGCCAAGGCTCAAGCTTGAGCCTCGAAGAATCTCGGGCAGAGTAATGGTGGCATCGTTGAAAGGCGACCCGCACGCCTTCGACAAGACGCTCCTATTGACAATGCTTGAAGTGGGCGGAATCACTGCATTGGATGGTGGAGAAGAGCTGTCTCCCGCGGACCTTACAACGAAAGTGTCTACCATAAAGCCGGACGTCCTCGCCATCTCATTACTAACGAGTTTAGCGGCCAAGGGCTTGATTGAGACGAAATCCCGGCTCGAGAGTTCTGGGACAACGACTAGGATCGTAGTTTATGGGAGAGGAACAGGCAACCTGCCAGAGGATTCTGGGACCCTTGTTAGAGAGGACGATTCGCTGAGTGCCCTAAGCAAGATAGCGGAGATCCTCCTCGCACTCTAACTACTTCTTCCTTCGAAGGAGAAGCATCAGATTCCGCGTCCCCTTTACCCTCCAGATCTGAAGCCCGGCCACGACGGTGGAGGCGAGAGCCGCGGAGAGTTGCGAAGCAACGAACCTGATCGAGGCGTCGGTAGTAGCTATTCCATAGGCCCATGCGTAGAAGCCAGCCGCGGTCTGCTGGAGGGACCCGTTCGAGTTCGAAACCCCAGAGACGATGCTGATGAACCAGCCGGACTCGATGATGTAGGGTGCGAATAGAACGAGGGTGAAGGGAGCAAGGACGAGGGCAGCAGCTTTTATCATTCTCAGCGGATAGAGTATGCGTCGAACCCGACGATCAGGGCCCGCCATTACGTATGCTGTGCTCTCAAAGACGTTCATCCAGAGGACAAGCAGGACTATAGCGTTCCCGAGTGAGAGAAACAGGGCGATCGAGAGGGGCAGGCTGACTATTCCGAGGGAGACGCTAAATGATTCATCTGCAAGTCCACGGGCCAGAATATACTCGAAGTAGAGAATCTCAATAGCGACGGCAATGGCTGCGAAGATGATTGCGGGTATCCAGCCGCGGAGAATCTCCCACCGGTGGAACATTCGCTTGTAGGTGCCCTCTGCCATTCTGCTGTCACGAGACTGAGAGGTATCGAGATGGTTCGGTTAAAAAACTCGCTAGAGGAAAGTAACCCTGTCGAATCTCCAAGAGTTACGGGAGATTAGTCTATCCCCTTCCTCCCCTGTCGTGAATGCGCGCTGTTTGCGCTGCCCGTAGAGAATGTACGGACAAAAGTCAACACGTGGTCGGTGGGTTGAAAAGAGCCTCTTGGATACTGGTAACCCTTGCCCTCATCCTCACAGCAACCACCACTAACCCAGGCCATTCCGCGGTCTCCAGCCCCCAAGAGAACGTGAATCTATACACCGGCAACAGGCTCCTCATCAGCTCGAACCAGCCAGCCATCCAGTCAGTATTCGTCAGGGGAAACGTGAGCGCGGCCGGCCCCTTGAACACGAACTATCCGGCCAAGAACTTCACACTCACGACAAACTCGACACAACTCTACACGTTAGACATTTGGCTCTCATATCCCAGTTCGTACACGACCAGAGTCATCATCAACGACCCATCCTCAGGTTCCAATACCGAGTACACCTCTTACTATGTCTCCGGAGGAGACCTCAACCTTACAATATTCGCATCCTTCCAGCCCTCACCCACCACCGGAATGAGCGCACCTGTCACATGGTCCTCGCTCTACGGATGGTTCTTCCAGTTCGGCAACGCCTTCCCCCTCTGGATCAAGATACTCTACTCGATCCTCGGAGCCCAGTTCGCCTTCGTCGGCTACAGATGGATCAGATTCGAGGACGAGAGACGACGCCTCGAAGGGCACCTCCCACCGTTCGACCGTGGGAACAAGGCCTACCTCTGGATCGACGTCGTCTTCAGAATCCTGCTGACGGGATTCATTATCAGCCTCGCAATCATGATAGGCGAAGTCCTCGTAATAGCGGTAGCCGAGTACCTGTTCTTCGTCAACCTCGACCTCTTCTCCCTCGTCGACTTCTTCTCACTCTTCTTCGTCGCCGCCCTCGGAACAATCATCTACCTTGCCAGGGAGGGACTGGACAAGTTCTTCGACCTCAAACCGATAATGGAGGACTAGAAGATGGGACAGAAGAGAAGAATGGCGTCCAACGATGACCAATTGTCCGAGTTCCTATTCGGCTCCGTAAGACCCTGGTGGGACCGACAGCCCTGGCTGCGAAGAGTCTTCACAATCGCCCTCCGATCAGTAGACAAGTCCTACGGCCGCTGGAGCAAGGCGAGGGTAAGCCCGCGACGGTTCAGGAAGATACAGGAACGCCTCGATCGGGAATACCCGCCCGACAAGTTCTCGCCCTCGAATCTGATAGGGAGGGACAAGGAGTTCAACCTCCTTCTAGACTCTTTCAGGCTCCACGTCCTCCGTCACCCGACGCTCACGAAGTACTTTGGTAGAGAAGAACTCCCCAAGGCTGTATGTCTCGCTGGAGATAGCGGGACGGGGAAAACGTTCCTGACTATGGTCTCCCTGAGAGAGATGCTTCTAGAAGGCTACCGCAGCGGAGTCCTCGTCACGCCTGTCATATTGAAGGGGTCCGATGTGTACTCCGAGTCCGAGATCGAGGACACGAGGATACAAGACGAGCTAAACCGTTGGCTGGACAAGATAGTTAGTGGGAAATCCCGAACAATTGTCGTAGTAGCGACTAACGCGTACGAGAAGATACGCGAAGATATCCGTCGACGCCTGACGAAGATCAGCCTCAACGATGGAGTCACCCGCGAAATGCTACTGGCCGTCGTCGAGGACTCTCTCAAACGAGAAGGCTGGCTCAACCTCAAGGCTGACGACCTGCTCGACCTTATGGAGAGAGAAGTAACAGTGCGCCGCAGAGCCTCTCTCACACCTAGCGACATCCAGGAAATCTTCCGCGACGTACGGAAGTCGAAAGAGGCACCGCTAAGGGAGAAGCTTAGAGAGTCGAGAGGAGCACTGGGTCTCGACCGGCCAAAGATATCCGCTTCCGTCCAGGACTTTGCCATTGCTGCACGGAACGTGAAGCTCTATTCTGAACAGGAGAAGTCGCAAGAGGTAGTCGACGCGGTTTATGTCATGAAGCCGAAGGTAAGCCGGGACGACCTTGGCGGACTCCACGATGTGAAGAACAAGATCCTCAACCATATCGCGCTCGCCTTCAACCCGTCAATGGCCGAGCTGGGCCACCAGTCCAACCCACGGTTCTTCCTGATGGGACCCCCTGGGACGGGGAAGACACTCCTCGCAATGGTCGCTGCCGCGGAGAACAATGTCGGCTTCATCAAGGTCCGCGGAGGCGAACTGATGAGCGGCGCCAATTACATGGGAGACCCGGAGAAGCGGGTCAAAGACCTATTCGGGCTGGTCAGACAGAAGAGCCCGTGCATACTCCTTCTCGACGAGGCGGACGCGATCTTCTGGGGCGGAGACCCGTCCAGCAACAAGATACTCGCCCAGGTCAAAGCAGAGCTGAGCGAGCTCCGTCCCGAGGACCGGGTCGTCGTGATCGCGACCTCGAACAAGGAGCAGCTCATAGACCAGGCCACCCGAGACCGTTTCGAGCCGAACATCTACTACGTCCACCCACCATTGAACGATACGGAGTGGAACGAGGTGGTCGCAATCCACCTCCGAAGACTCCAGCAATATCTCCACCCTGAGATTGACGCCGCCAAGGTGACGAAGATGTTCCGGAGACAGCGGGTCCTCAGCCCCAGGGGAGTGTCTGAGACAGTCTCTGAGGCACACCGGCTCTGGGCGTCAGAGATCGCGGCTGCCAAGGGGGTTACCGAGGCGGGAGCATCAGAGCTGGCTATCAGGAATGTCACGACAAGGTTCGAGGAGGATATCGAGCGATTGGACGCGGCGCTCAAGGTCTACCAGCAGGAAGGTACAACTCTAAAGCGCGGCGAAGTCAACCAGGACAACTACCGGATACGGCTATTCCACTTCCAGCAGGCTATCTCAAGCTTAGAATCGCTCGAGGACAAGGAGCACAGGGAGATTGCCGAGGCCCTAATCCTCTCCCAGGCGATCCCGGGTGTCACCTATGGGCTCTACACGAGCGAGAGAGGATCGGGAGGAATACTGACCATCCAGTGCACCCTTAGGCCCATCAACCCCGGCGAGAGACACGTATCTGTAACCGGCCAGGCCAGCTCGATGATGATGGGCCAGACATCGGTGCCTGACGACTCGGTCATCCAGAGCGCCCAGAACGCTGTCGAGGCAGTCAGATCCTGGCTTTGGTCGAAGATACGGGTCAACCTGGCCAAGTACCACGTACACTTCCAGATCAGAAGCATACTAGAAGGCGCGCCTGGCGCAGGAGTCTCAGGGCCCAGCGCTGGCTATGCGATGCTGAACGCACTGATCTCGGAACTGTCGAATACTCCGATAACTCAGTCCAAAGTAATGACCGGGTCTATCGGGCTCAAGATGGACGTTGGACCAGTAGGGGGTCTTGGAGGAAGGGGGAGAGAAGCCGGCAAGCTCGTAGGCATATTGAAGGCGGAGAAGGTGAAGATAACCGACCTTCTTGTTCCCGAGTCGAACCATCGGAGCGCGCCGGACGAGATGAAGATGGTCCAAGACGAGGGCATCAGCGTCCACCCCATTACAAACGCTCAAGATGGGTGGCCAGTACTCTTCTCGATGACCAGTGAGGAGCTGGCCAGGAAGATTCGGGGAGCACTCCTAGACCGAGAGTCGCTCGTCGACATCGAGTCCACTTCTTCAAGGGTCCTGGGACAGAGCTAGTTCTGAGCCTGCTGAGTATTTGCATGTCTGAAAGATCACAACTCCTAGGATTCATCACAAAAGAGAGTAGGCTTGATACACCATTCAAAGAGAACTAGAAGGGACCAAGCTGGGACTTCCGATTCGTAGAACCTCAGCCTTGATTCTTTCTGCAATCTCAACACTGGCCCGTTTCTGAGCCTGCCGCGTCTCCGCGCCGATATGGCATGTGACGACAGTCGTCCCGTCTGGAAGGTTGACGAGTTCTTTCTCCCATCCGTCGGCCGGTGGCTCGATGTGAAACACGTCCAGTCCCGCACCTGCCAGACGTCCCTCTTTCAATACCCTGAGTAGGGCGGGTCCTTCGACTATGTCTCCTCTCGAAGTGTTGATCAGATATGATCCCTCTCGCATCATTCTCAACCTAGTCTCGTTGAGGAGATGGTGGGTCTGGGGAGAGTATGGGACGTGGATTGTGACGATGTCAGAGCGTCGGAGGAGGTCCTCTATCGAGTCCGTTATTTCATAGCTGAGGCCCGGGACTCCACGCGGCCGTATGACGTCGTAGCCTAGAACGTCAGCCTGGAATCCTACGGTTAGGATACGGGAGACTTCGTTGCCGATCCGGCCAGCCCGTCCGATGACACCTATCCTCTTCGACTGTAGCTCCACCCCCATCAACCGGTTCTTTATCCAGCGCCCCTCTTTCATGCTCCGATCTGCAAAGGGAATACTGCGCAGGAGAGAGAGCATCAAGCCCACAGTCAGCTCTGCTACACTTGTTGTAGGCGCACCGGGCGTGTTGAGGACAGTGACACCCTTCTCTTTTGCGGCCTGCAGGTCGATGTTGTCAAGGCCCACACCGGCTCGCCCGACTATCTTCAGCCGCGACCCGTTGATGAGCGACGAGTCCACTTTCGTTCTTCCCCGGACAATTAGGACATCATACTGGCCGATCATGCTAGCCAGCTTTGCCTTGTCTAGACCAGGCTGGTTGTCGATTGTGAAGCCTGCCGATGCGAGGATCTTGATCCCCTCCTCGTCGATCGGATCTGAGATCAGTACTCTCAAGTCTTGGTCAACGGCCTGAAACAGTTGCCGACGGAGCTTGAGCTGATACTGGTTTCAGCTTCTTCAATAGAGCCTGGGCCGCGATTGTCACGGGGTCCCAGACGGGCGCGAGAGGAGGAGAATAGCAGGTCTCAATCTCAGCAAACTCTTGAACCGTTAGTCTGAGATGGGCTGCCATGGACGCGAAGTTCCCTCGCAGTGTCGCTCCCTCCTCCCCGACAAGCTGCGCGCCTAGAAGCTTTCCGTCGCTTGGATTGGCGAGGAGCTTGACTGTCAGGTCCTTGCCACCAGGGTAGTAGGATAGGCGCGTGGATCCCGTTATTCTGACCGAGACAGGATGTATTCCGATCTTCTCCGCCAATGCGGTTGTTGGGCCGAGGGTCGCGACCTCGAGGCTGAAAAGCTTCACTGTTGTTACACCCGTTGAACCAGGGTATCGCGCATCTCCGCCTGCGGCATTTATGCCTGCGACCATCGACTGTCTGACCGCCGTTGTGGCAAGCTGGAAGAATACATGCCTGCGAGTGATTAGGTCGAAGGTCTCGATACAGTCGCCTGCAGCGTAGATGTTCTTGGCCGACGTAGCCATTCTATCGTCTGTTCTAATTCCGCCTGACTCGCCTAGCAGAATGCCAGCGTCCTTTGCGAGTTCGATATTAGGCCCAACCCTCACAGCGACAACAACCGCGTCGACCTCGTATTCGTGACCCGAGATTCGAACCCCGACCACCCTTCCCTTGTCGCCGAGAATCTGCTCTAGACTTGACTGCAAGTGATAATCAACGCCATGCTCCTGGCCCTTTTCCCTGACAATTGCCGCCATGTCAGGATCGAGGATGACTGGGAGAATCTCAGGCACTATCTCAGCTTGAATTGCTGCAACCCCACGGAGTAGCAGGGCCTCTGCCATCTCAGAGCCGGTGAGACCCGCCCCGATGATCGCCGCCTTCTTTGCTCTCGTTTCCCTTAGGTAGTCTGCCAGGTCCTCGACATCATCCATTGTTCTGATCGTGAAAACTCCTTTGAGATTTGAGCCAGGGACGGAGAGTCTGGCTGGACTGGCCCCAGTCGCGACGATGAGGCTGTCGTAAGCTAGCTCATTGCCGTCAAGTTCGACTAGCTGGCGTTCCGAGTGGATCTTGGTCGCGGTAAGTCCGAGTCTGAGGTGTATCCTGTTTGTGTGTTCGTAAAAGTCCTCGTCGTATCCGATGAGTGATCTCGGATTCGGAACGACTCCGCTGAAAGCATATGGAAGACCGCATCTCGAATACTCGGGAAGGGTCTCCGATCCTACGATAGTGATCTCGGCGGTCCGATCCGTCTTCCTTGCATAGAACGCGGCTGTTGTGCCTGAGACGCCGCATCCGATTATCACGATTCGTCTAACCATGAAGGGCCGTTGCGCCAAAGCTTGTCCGATAACCGTTTCTCCCAGACGAGCCTCAATCGGGGAGAAGGGCTAGTTTAATCTGGTAGGCTGAAGCAACAAGAGCTGAGGATTTCCTTTGAAAGCAAGCATGGATGCTTTTCTGAGGAATGGAAAGGGGCTCCTACTCGCCTACGATCAGGGCTTCGAGCATGGCCCCTCGACGGACTTTAACGAGAAGAATATCGACCCGAACTACATACTAGACATCGCGGTTAAAGGACAGTTTACCGGGGTTGTCTTCCACAAGGGGATTGCTGAAAAATATTACAGCGGCAAGATTCCGCTAATAATCAAGTTGAACGGCAAGACGAGCCTGCCTAAAGGAGAGCCGATCTCCTCACAGGTCTGCAGCGTGGAAGAAGCGATCAGCCTCGGCGCGAAAGCAGTAGGCTACACCATCTACTTGGGCAGTTCTCACGAGAATATCATGCTGCAAGAGTTTGGCGAGATTCAGGAAGACGCGCACGAAGAAGGGGTCCCGGCTATCGCTTGGGTGTATCCGAGGGGCGAGGCCGTGAAGAACGATACGGCTCCGGAGATTGTCTCCTATGCCGCGAGGGCGGGGCTTGAGATCGGAGCGGACGCTGTCAAGATCAAGTATACTGGAGACCCGACTAGTTTTGCTTGGGCTGTCAAGGCGGCAGGGCTCGCCAAGGTCTTCATGTCGGGCGGGCCCAAAGCGCCCACTGACGAGACATTCCTAAACCAGGTCAAGGGGGCAATAGACGGGGGGGCTACTGGTCTGGCCGTGGGAAGAAACGTCTGGCAGCATGCGGATCCGCTTAAGATGGCGAACGCACTGCGAGAGATCATATTCAACGGCAGAGAAGTGCACCACGCACTAAACATGGTCGTCACTCAATAACTACTCCGACTAAATAGAGCTCCTTGTTCGTCAACCGGACTCCGGGGTGGGTCTGATCAAGCCATTACGGGGATCCCTGCTAGTTGTCAACTTCAAGACCTATCTCGAAGCAACCGGCAAACGGGCCATTGATTTGGCAAAGTCTGCTGAAAAAGCAGCTAGAGATAGTGGAGTCTCAATCATTGTGGCTCCACAGTTCACAGACATCAAACCTGTATCTGAGAATGTCGACATCACAGTGTTTAGTCAACACCTAGACCCTGTCAAGCCTGGTGCCTACACGGGACGAATCCTCGCAGAGGCTGTAAAATCGGCAGGCGCCGAGGGATCACTGCTCAACCATTCCGAACGACGCATCGGCACAGTCGAGATCAACTCTTGCGTGCAGAGATGTGGGGAGGCTGACCTTTACTCGCTGGTGTGTGCTGACACGGCGCAGGCAGGCGCTGAGATCGCGAGAGCAAGGCCTGACATAATTGCGGTGGAACCGCCAGACCTTATTGGAACGGGAATCTCCGTCTCAAAGGCTCGACCAGAACTCATCACGGACAGCCTCCAGAAGATCAGAGCAGTCAATTCGACGGTGAGGGTTCTCTGCGGGGCGGGTATAACCACCCCTGAGGACGTTTCGAAGGCCTTAGAGTTGGGGACAGAGGGAGTGCTGGTCGCCAGTAGTGTGGTCAAGAGCAAGAACCCCGGTAACATCCTCTCAGACATGGTCAATGCGATTGTTAACGCTAAGTAAAGAGTGATCAGGGCGGAGCCTAAATAGCTGGATTCAGTCTTGGATTTTCGTCCCTCAGCATGTCGATCGGAGACAGGGAGCCAGCCACAAGACTCCTAAGCATTTTCGCCTATGGCTCAGTCGTCTCAACATACATCCTCATACTGATCGGTGGCTACGTAACAACCAGCAACTCTGGCCTAGGCTGTGGCGAGTCATGGCCATTATGCAAGGGGGGGATCTTCCCTTCCCTCAACAATCCCGCGCAAGTGATCGAGTTCTCGCATAGAATCTTCAACCTCGTCGTAGCATTCTTCGTGATCGGAACAGCTCTACTAGCTTGGACTCGATACCGACCAGCGCAGAATGTTGTTCTATTCTCAACAGCCAGTTTCGTAGGCCTGTTCGCACAAGTAATTCTCGGAATGGTGACAGTTACCTCGGATCTGAACCCGATTGTAAGTGCAGCACATTTAGGCCTTGCTTCAGCGGTCTTCGCATTGGTCGTCGTGAATGCGGTGATGGTCTGGAACTTGCGTTCTGTCGCGGTCGGGTATCGACCATAGTTATGGGAATTTTCGCAGTTATAGCTAGTGCGCAACCCTTTAAAAAAGAACTTGTTCGCTCAGAATCAGAGCGACGCCTGAATGGCCATCGCCAATATGCAGGTCCAGTTTGACGACCTCTTCAGCCTCTTTACCTATCTTGCAGTCCTTGTATCTATCGTCGTTTTTGGCCTATTGTTGTACTTCCTCATCAAGTACAGGGAGAAACCAGGGTCAGCGGAGCCCAGTGATGTTCCGATTCTGGGCAGACTTCCAGTTCCGAGGGGGCACGCTAGAAGTGTGATAATCACTGTTTCATTGTCAACGATCATTCTTGGCGTCTTGGTAATCGGTAGCTTTGGCTCAATAGACACGATCCTTTCCACCCCGGCACCTTGCAGCATCCCGATCTACGGTTACACCACCTACAATTGTAGCGTTCTTGTTACTGGGCATCGTTTCTACTGGGAGTTCACTTACCCGGTTTACACTAACCACTCGATTAGCGGGCAGCCGGCTTGCTATGTGGCGAAATGTCTCTTCGTCATCCCAGTGGACCACGACATCCGTCTCAACGTCACCAGCGCCGATGTCTTTCACAATTTTGGCGTAATAGCCTTCAAAGTAAAGGCTGACGCCTATCCGGGGCATATCAACAACATCTGGTTCAGAGCCGAGACGACCGGCAACTACACCATCCAGTGCTATGAGCTGTGCGGCTCAGGACACGCAACTATGATCACGACACTGGACGTAATGCCATTGTGTCCCGCTGTGATAATACCGACAACACCACCCTGTTTTGAACAGTGGTACAATAGTACGATAGTGCACTAGAATGTCGGAGCAATTCGCAACTACTGCGAAGCGTTGGCTCTACACTACCAACCACAAGGACATCGGCATACTGTACATCGTGACTTCCCTATTCTTCTTCGTGGCCGCAGGGCTCCTCGCGCTTACTGTTAGGACTCAGCTCTCTGTTCCCGACAACACTGTTCTCAACGCCGAGATCTTCAACCAGTTCGTCACCGTCCACGGACTTCTCATGATATTCTGGGTTCTCTCACCGTTCGCATTCGGCTTTGCCAACTATATCATCCCGCTTCAGATAGGCGCGAGAGACCTCGCGTTTCCGAGGCTGAACGCGATGAGCTACTGGTTCTACCTGTTCAGCGGCGTGATGATGATTCTCAGCTTCTTCTTCGGTGCAGCCCCCGACCTGGGCTGGACCTTCTACTCGCCACAGACCTCTTTCCAGTTCGCACCAACCATCGGTCTGAATCTAGGCGCTGGTGCTTTGATTCTGATTGTTGTTTCCATCACAATGAGCTCCGTTAACTTCCTGGTTACCATGTTCAAGATGCGAGCACCGGGTCTGAAACTGAGCAGAATGTCTCTGTTTCCCTGGTCTATTCTCGTCACTATATTCATGATGCTCTACGCCTTCCCGTCGTTTCTGGCCGCTGTTCTCCTCCTATACGTCGACAGAGCATTCGGCACATTCTACTTCTCATCTTTCCAGGGTGGGTCCCTTCTCTGGGACAACGTGTTCTGGTTCTTCGGTCACCCGGAGGTCTACATCGTGCTATTTCCCGCGCTCGGAATAATTGCGGACGTAATTCTACGGTCGCCGTTTCGCTACCTTTCGACGTAATCGTGATCTCCCTGATCGAGACTCTCGCGATGGCGAAGCTCCGACTAAAGGCCGCAGCGCTCTTCACATTGGGCGCGGTTGCGCTGTTCATAATCGGAGGAATTACAGGTGTGTATCTCGCCTCGGTCGCATTGGACTACGCGTTGCGAGGAACATACTTTGTGGTCGCTCACTTTCACTACATAATGGTGGGAGGCAGTATTATGGGGCTGATCGGAGGTCTCTACTATTGGTTCCCCAAGATCACTGGAAGAATGTATAACGAGAGCTTGGCGAGGGTCCATTTTGTCTTCTCCTTCATCGGCTTCAATATTCTCTACTTCCCCATGTTCCTACTCTTGGACATGCCCAGAAGGATTGCGACTTACACTCCGGACACTGGATGGGGATTGCTGAATCTCTCCGCTACGATCGGAGGCTTCATCTTCGGGGGTGCTCAGCTGCTGATGTTCTACAACCTTTACCGGAGCTCAAGAATGGGTCCTCCATCCGGGCCGAATCCTTGGAATGGGTGGACACTGGAATGGGCGCTTCCATCGCCTCCTCCCGCTCACGATTTCGATACGATTCCTACATTCTCCGATGACGGGACCATCCACTTCGGAAGTACAGTTGGCCTTCCAAACGGATCATCACATGGAGATGGAATTGGCGAACCCAGCGGCTCGGGCATCGGGAATGGATACTCTGCCCTCCACGCTGAAGGGCTGAGTCCCTGGCCGATCCTCATGGCACTATCAGCATTCGTATTCTTCCTAGGACTCACCATCGGAAAACCGGCCAATCCTCAGCCAGTCAGCTACCAGCCGTTCTGGCCCCTGATTGCCGATGGAGTTATTCTCGGCCTCATTTCGCTCTTCGGATATAGCCGAGAGAGATTTACTGTTCACGAAGACAGCCGTGTAGAGAGCTGGCCTTTCCGGCAGGTTCCAAACATGAAGCTTGGAATCTGGACGTTTCTAGGGGCAGAAGTAATATTCTTTGGCGTCCTGATCGGCGCATACTTCTTCGTACGAACCGCGGCTCCAACGTGGCCAATCCCGGGAACGGTATTCGAAATCCGGAACGGCTTTGCAATGACACTCGTCTTGCTGACCAGCAGCTTGACGGCAATAATGGCCCTCGCGTCCGCTAGAGCAGGAAATCGGAACGGAATTATCGTAAGCCTTGCAGGGACTCTGGCACTCGGCGCTGTTTTCCTCTACATTAAGGCCGGCGAATGGTTCACGCTCGGAGGCAGCGACGTCTTCAAGAATTATCCACTACCAGCGACGAGCTACTTCATCACAACCGGCACACATGGAGTCCATGTTTTTGCAGGTATGTGCATGGCGGTATACCTCCTCGCCAACGCATTAAAGGGCAAGTATGTAAATGGAGATCACGCCACGCTGGAACACTTCGGACTTTACTGGCACTTTGTAGACATAGTCTGGGTCTTTCTATTCCCGCTCTTCTATCTGATATAGGCGATTCATTTGAACACAAACTACCTGTATCTTATAATATTCGCAGTGCTAATTGGGGAAACAGATGTGGAGGTCAACCTGTTGTCAATATTCAACAGCCTGATAGAAAACAATCCATCTCTTGCCTACAACCTCTTCGTTACGGTCCTTCTTAGCATTGCAGCGACGAAGGCTATCCTGATCGCGATGTACTACCAGCACCTCAAATACGAACCTAGATCTCTCTCAGTATGGATCATACTCGGAATTGTGATAGCCTCTATCCTAATGAGTCTGAGCTTCGTGCAGCTGTCATACCATAGCTTCCATACGACATCATAACGTTCGTCTATAGATAGACGGCGTGAAAGCGCTCGGAATTTGGAGCCTCTGTGATTGTTTTCTCGGCTTAGACTCGCCCCGTTAAGGATTATGACACTCGGAAGCATTCTCGTTGTCGGGTCGCTCCTGTGGTACCAGATTGGAGTGGGCGGCTCACTCGTCATAGGAAAGGAGGGCATTGGGGTGCTCGAAATAACAGCTTACTCGACGCTGGGGCTCATCTTCGTCGGGCTCACAGTGTTATTCCTCGGTCTCACTCTCTATCTACGAGGAGCCTCGTCAGACCGGGGCTTGGGCAGAAGATCCTCGCTCATGATACGGCTATCCATAATGACCGCAAGCCGGCAGTCGGCAAGAATTTTCACCCTCACGGCCTTGGGCTATGGATTGCTCTTCGGAGTTGTATCAAGCACCCTCGTTTTCCAACCTGGAGTAAGTTTTTCCCAAGAATATGGAGTCGGGGTCCCATCTGTGGTACCAGTGGTGTGTTGTGGCGATTTGGGTCAAATGCCTCAACTTATCATCTACGTCACTCAGCACATCGCAATCCTAATCATTCCAGTGAACCTTATACTTCTATTCATTGTCTCATGGCTCGTCGGTCTTAACGCCGCGATCGCGACCTATGCCTATACCAATCGGTCACAGATTGCTGGAGCGAGGTGGATCAGCGGACTCGGAGGGGTCGTAGGGCTGTTTACCGTTTGCCCGACCTGTGCCGGATTCTTTCTTCTCACGACGCTGGGTTTAGACGCTGCCGCTACTCTCGCCCTGACACTGTCTTCCGCGCAGACTCTCTTTATCGCTGTTGGAATTCCTATTCTTCTGGTATCACCGTTCTTGACATCGCGACGAATCTCAAATAATGCCGCGTGTTCTGTTACGAGAGCGCATGATGCTATGGGCTAGGCTGCATTCGCAAACCGAGTCTCGTTGTGGCAGTCCTTGATTACCGATCGGCCCCAGCGGAAGCATTTCTCAAGCCGCAAGTGTCTGCCTGCATGAGGCCTCTGTTCCTGAAACAAAAAAAGATCAAGAAATGAGCTAGAAACCTACGGTCGGATCATTGAACTATCATTTCGGCATTCATAAAGGGGTGAATCGAACAGAAGTAGTAGTATGTTCCTTTAGTGTTGAAGGTATGGTCATACGTGCCGCCGTTCTTCGTAATATCGGGCGAGGTAAATGATTCGACAGTTTGACTGTTGGCCCCATGAGGACACGCTCCCGCAGAATGGTAATTATTGTAGTTGGTCGTGTCGCAAGTATAAACCGTGTGAGTTGTTCCGCCAGAATTTGTCCACTCCACCGTCGTTCCAACAGTAATCGTTACGTTGCTGCTACCGCTCGAGTCCTTGAAGCCGCAATTGGGTGGGTTTGCTGACTGTGCGCAGACGCCGTTTGTGTCCCAGATTGTTAGTCTCTCTCCGATGGTAACCGGAGATGTTCTTGGAAGTAGCAGGTAGACCCCTACCCCGACGACAACGAGTATCGCGACTATGATTATGGCCAGAACCTTGGTCTGGATTTTCTGCTTAGGTGCTTCCGTAGGCTTTGCGGCTTGTTCCATTTTTCGCACTTAGCTTGTGCTTCCGTGACTTTTGCTATAAAGGTTGTTTTTGGCATCTACATACAGTTCGACGGTAGGGTTCTGTGTTAACCACAACCGATTAAATAGCTGTGACGAACGGGGGCTGAAGATCACAGCGGACGGATATGGAAAAATGATCAAGCTCCCCTATTCATTTCAAGAGTGGCGTGAGCAGATCAGATTATCAAATACATGTTCAGGACTGGTGGGAAACGATGCAGACCGCTCTTGGTCGTCTTGTCCGCTGAGGCCCTGGGAGGAGAGGCGAAAGATGCCTTAGAGGCCGCCGCTGCCGTTGAGATAATTCATGCTGCAACTTTGGTTTTCGATGATCTGATCGATAAGGATCAGGTGAGAAGAGGTGCTCCGACGATCCATATGGCCTTCAGCAACGAGAAGGCTCTAACTTCTGGCCTATTTCTTGCATCGAAGGGAGTGCAGCTGTTGTCGAATTACAAGGATCCCGAGATAATGCGAATGATCGGAACCACCCTCGTGGACATCAGTAAAGGGGAATTGTTAGATATTCTAGGCGACTTCAACGCAAGTGTAAGTGAGTGCGTCGCCATTGCAGATTTGAAGACGGCTTCATTGTTTGGAACCGCCGCGGGCATCGGCGCGGCGATTGCCGGTGTTGATGGGAGGGATTTGGTTGGGATGCAAAAGTTCGGAAGGTCCTCTGGAATGGCATTCCAAGTTCAAGACGACATTCTCGACTTCACCGATGGCTCTGACGAGCCGATGTTAAAGGCTCCGAACATTGTCACATCACACTGTCTTCACGAAGCACCTCGCTCCGCTGGCAACTCTAGGCTACTGGAATCGAACGGCACCGCAACGAATCGGCAGATTCTGCGCATACTGAAAAGGGCTGGATCATTGGAGTTTGCGAAAACGAAGGCCAAGGAGTATGCAGGCGTTGCAAAGGATGCGCTTGACAAGGTCAAGCAGCTGAAGAAGCGTAAGATTCTGGATGACTACGCGGATTATTTGTGGAGACGGACCGAGTAGCGGCTGAATAGTTCCTACCTCAAACGTTTATAATGCGTCGGACCCGCGCTTTCGAAAATAGCCGGAGCCAGGCAAAACCGTGGTTGCTCAGGGGATACCCGAGGAAACCGGTTACATCCTCTTCCTCTTCGCGGCGACCATTCTGCTCGTTGTTGTCGTCAGGACCGTAATTAGTCCCAGGGACCCGAGGCCGACACCAGAGAAGAGAGCTCCGTTCGAGTCCGGTCAAATATCGGCCGGTCCCGGTAGGACCCGGTTCATAATACAGTACTATCCGTACATTCTGATGTTCGTTGTCTATGACGTAATCGCGATGTTTCTGTTCGCGTGGGCTCTGAACCTGAGAGCGCTGGGAGCTACAGGGACCATTCCCGTGCTGATCTTCATGGTGGTCGCCCTTCCACCATTGGCGTATGCGCTTCATCTCGCCAATCAGCGGGAGAACTGGTAGGAGACCGTCTTGGGCAATCCAATCATCGACCTTTTTACCAGCACCTACTTTCTCGAGATTGCAGTATTCCCAGGACTGCTGTCCATTGCCATACTTGGAGCGCTACTAGGATGGATGGAGAGGAAGCTAACAGCCAGGGTCCAGTTGAGAGTCGGGCCTCTCTACGCGAGCCCGGCTGGTGGAATCCTCCAGATGTTCGCGGACATAATCAAGCTACTATTCAAAGAGCTCACAATCCCAGACGGGGCTGATCGCTTCTTCTTCATCATGTCCCCTGTGACTGCGCTCATTATTGGCGCTGCCCTCCTTGGCCTCATTCCCTTCGCGCCCGGAATTCAGATAGCGAACATAGAGGCTGGATTGCCAGTTTTCCTCGCTATCGTGACTCTGTCTCCCACCATTGTACTACTTGCAGGTTGGAGTGCTAACAGCAAGTTTCCCTTCATTGGGGGTCTCAGAGCGCTGTTCCAGCAGACCGCCTACGAGATTCCACTGTGGCTCTCGACCTTGGGAGTCGTTATTGTAACGGGGACCCTTAGCCTCACAGGAATAATTGAGTATCAGCAGAACAGTGGCTGGCTTATCGTCCCCCAGCTCCTAGGAGCCTTCCTGTTCCTCGTCACCTCGACTGCCGAGATGGAGCGGTTACCATTCGACCTCCCCGA
>WNGM01001027.1_pt1 | contig 22352 bp, 28 predicted proteins | sample 5400571 | NCBI WGS metagenome assembly WNGM01 (sample SAMN13153378, study PRJNA577476) | soil metagenome | isolation source: 100 cm soil or saprolite under Garry oak tree replicate 2 | place: USA:California | collected 2016-06-15 | reverse complement strand
GAATACCGGCAACAATGGCGGCAGCATTAGCCGCACTTACCAGGAAGGTCAGGGTGTAGGCAACTTGTGGCAGCAGCCCACCGGCGAAGCTCGCGTACTGCTGTCGCCCAATGAGCACATTCTGCCCAAGACTGAACCCTATGGCAGTCTGCACCCCACTATCCTCAAAGATGGCATCCCGTGCCAGGTTGTTGGGTGCCATGATAAACGCAACGGTTTGCGCCGTCAGAGTTGTACTCAATCTGCTATACTACTTTCCATGAAACGTTTTTTTGTGGCCCTTGCCTGGGTACTGATTGCCGTGTCCGTCACTGCCCTGATTATCTATGACATGCTCTTTCTTGGATGGATACCGCATTGATGCAGGTCATACCCCGATGACAATAATGGTTGAGTTGTGATTGCTGCCCGCGCCTGAGTCGAACCGGATAGTATCAAACGGGTGGGTAATGCCTCCGAACGAATGAGCTTGGACATTTCCCTGGTTTACGGCAGTGCCTCCGCCCGCCGCAAGCGCGGTGATGACATCCACATTTTGATCGGCACCACCATTCCTAAAACGGAAGGTGTTCGTGTCACCTGCAATGAAGAAGCCCTTCGTGGTGAAGGCCACAGGCAAGGTATAGTCCTGATTTGCTCCGCCTGTCCTGAATGCCTTCTCAATGATGACCACCATCTTGATCGTCCCTTGTAGTGGTTGGTAGCAGTCAGCGGTGCCGTTTGTTCCGCCGGTGATCGTCGTGACACCCGTGTCGCCTTCCAATTGTTGCACGAACGCTTCCAGGTTTGTCAGGAAGGCCGCGCTCACACCGGGCGCTGAGCCTGCTGTCCAAGGACCCGTGGGCACGTAGCCAGGTGACATATCACACCTCCTATACTTCCGCTTTTATAAGCGGCGAAAAGAATGTACAATTAAGAAAGTTGCCTAGAGCAGGAGTAATTACCCCGCTCGAAGAGATGGAACACCTTACCATCCTGGCAACACAAGAAATAAGGTGACTAAACAAAGGTGGTTTAGACCGTGAATGATTCCCCTCAAAAACGATGCTCCAAATGCCCAAACTCTTATCCAGCAACCCCTGAGTTTTTCTCCAGAGATAGAAGCAAAAAAGATAGGCTTCGCACAACGTGTAAAATATGCGAAAATGCCCAGAAAAAACGATACTATGAGCAACGTAAAGAACAGATGCAAGCAAAGAATAATGCTTATCGAGAGTCTCATAGAGAGCACTTGAATGAGTACAATAGGCAATACCATGCTGCTTATAGGGAACGAGAGAATGCTCGTAGTAGTGCTCGTTATCAGGCACATAAAGAAGAAGCAATTACGCATAGCAGAGAATACTATAAGACTCATCAGGACAAAATGCGCGACCAGATGAGGCAATATAGATATACGGAACGAGGGAGAGCGGCATACCGTGCAGCCCGCCATAACCGTAAATCTGCTAAAAGAAGCGTCGAGGGAACGTACACCGCTACTCAATTGCAAGACCAACTCAAGAGACAGAAGCATAAATGCTACTACTGTCATACAAAGTTGGCTCAAAACATTTGGCATGCTGATCATATTGTCCCTCTCACAAGAGAACACTCATCAAACACGATTGACAATATTGTCATTACTTGTCCTACCTGTAACTTGAGTAAAGGTACTAAGTTACCGCATGAATGGCCGCAGGGCGGTCGCCTACTTTAGGTTATAGAGAAATCCAACTGAAATTGTATCGACTCAACGTTTGTCTTCGTATGTGCATAAAGCCCGCGTGCTAATAGCGTGCCACTATTAGCCGTATGAGTAGCGTTTGATCCAAAGAACCCTACTTCCTGGATACTCGTTCCGGCAAGATCGGAGGGAGAGAGGTATAAATTGATCAGTATTTCTCCATTTGAGCCATTGGTATAGCTTGTGACCGCTTTTCTAAAGACCTCGGCTCCAAGTTGTGTATTCCCTACCGCTGGCGCGGTACTGTCCGTCCCTAGTGCCACATACGTGATCTTTGGGTTTTGCGCGCCTGACTCTCCATCTCGCAAGAGGTTGCGTCCAGCTGTTGTGATCGTGATTGCGCTCATCTATTCCTCCTCAGCACGGATACAATGTTACGTCAGGAAATAATGTCGTTGAAGGTAACGGGCAGCTATAAACGCTATAGTTGGCGGTGGCTGAGAGAGTAACTCCACCCGTGAAAGATTGCACAAGCGCGAGTGACTGCGAGACGCCCACATTGATATTGGTTGAGTTCTGCGTATTGCCCAGGATTTTCTTGAAAAAGTCTACCCAGGTCTGATCGTATGGCCCCACAACTGCTGTGATCGTATACCAGATATTGATTTGATCTTGCTGATCTGATGCGCTCACCGTCTCGATGAGCATATTGGCATTGTTTAGTCCAAAGTCAGGCAGGTTGACGGTCACCAACTGCCCAGGGGCGAAGCCTGTTTGCAGCGTGGTGAATGTGAGTTGTGCGCCTTGCTGTCCGTAGCGTGTGAGCAACTGTGACGCCTTGGCATAGCCGCCTGAGAGGCTGGTGATTGTTGCATCCGTCTCGACTTGCTCAATAATGCCGGTTGTCCCGTCAATGGTTTTCTCATAGCTGATCTGTGCATCATTTTGCGAGGTGACGACGGTAGGAAATTCCCCGATGTACGTAACAGAAAGTGTATTACTACTTGTGAGTTTCGTTCCGGTGCTGTCCTGGGTGATCGTCGGGTCACCCGCATTCCAATAGAAGTCCTTCCCAGTGTCTACCCCTTTGATGCCAACTGACTTGGCAACGCTATTGACCGTGATCGTTGGAACCTTGGCAATGGCATAGCCCATTGTCCAGGCTGCTGCATTGCTATCCCCTATGCGCGTCTCCGTTTGGATTTGTGTTTGAGCCGTGCCTCCAAGAATATATTGTGCATTGCGATAGGTCGGATTTTGCCACTGTACCGTTGGTGGATTGTACACAAGATCGACCTGTGTCCCGTCTATGGGCGCTCCCGCTGTGTAGGTATAAGGCACGAACCAGAGCTGTTTGTTTTGATCGATGGCCCAGTAAAATGGCACGCCTGAGTCGGATGCTGCTGTAGCCAGGGCGTCGAGGGCTTGCGCAACGGTGCAATAGGCAAAGGTGACCGTTGGGATGGTATCCGCTGGCGGGTCATCTATCGGGTAGAGCGTTGTGCTAGGGTAAAGCGTTGTGCTAGGGTAAAGCGTTGCGAGCGGCGTCTCCGTCTCAACAATTGCACCGAGCGTCACGCCCTCCTGAGCTAAAATAGTATTGAGGATGCTCTGCGCAATCGTGGCATGGGTCGTGTTGACATAACTTGCGGCAATGATGCGCTTATCTGCAAGAAAGTGCTGATCTGCGCAGGTGATCGTATGGAGCAGAGATGGTTGGAAGCCAGGCTTCTGCTCTTGCGGATTGGTGATATAGCCGCTGAAGACAAGCACGTTATTGTTATCATAGATTGCGACCTGTTGATACTGCTGGAAGTGCGTGTTTGCATCGGAATATACAGTAAATGACGCCTGAGAGCGGCGTCCGATGGAGCTATCGATTTGCAGCGAGCCAGCCAGGACGGTGACAGCATTGCCTCCAATTGTCGCGGTGTAGGGCATTAGAGTACACCTCCTACACCGTGTATGATGGCCTGGTGGAGGTCTGGCAGCAGTGCATTCGCTACCCGCCGACCTGCCAGATTGACAATGATTTGCACCGGCTGTTTGCCTTGCGATGATATGCTGCTGACCTTGCTTGCGGGTGTCACGGATGAGCCAGGCGGCAAGTAAGTTATCACCTCGCCTGCATGAACGTAGGCGAAGCCGCCGCTGAAGTTCTCGACGCCAGAGGCGAATTTGGGGAGACCAGGGATATGCAGATCATTTATCCGCTTTCCTATGTTGCTCAATGTATCGTTAATAATGCCGCCGAGCTTGCCAAAAAGCCCAGTGACAAAGTCATAAGCCTGCTGAAATGGCTTGATGACAGCATCTTGCACATCTTGTCCTTTTCCCAGGATGACTTGGATAATGACACGCAATGCACCTGACAGAAATGTTTTTATGCCATCCCATATCCCACCAAGCATGGTAAGAAGATCATTCCATGCTTTCTTCCAATTGCCGGACAGGATATCAAGCCCGATCTTGATGAGTCCTGAAACAATGGCCCAGGCGACCTTGACAACCCCCGCAATCATATCCCATACGCCCTTGAGCACGCTTGCCAGCACTGGCCAGGTCGCATTCCAGATAGCTTTGATAGTCGGCATATTTTTATTGAGAGCGTCGAAGAAATTATTGACGATGGGCATCACCCGATCTGATATCTCTTTGGCAAATTTGCCGATTGCATCAGCCGCCTGAGAGATGTAAGGCGAGAGAAAGACAATTGCTTTGCCGAGCTTGTCAGCCAGAAAGCCCGCGAGTTTCACGACGATAGGAGCGACTTTCTCAAAGACGGGGATAACATCAGAAGCGATGAGACGGTATATCTGCTGGCCTTTTGCCCAGGCTTTCGCTAATGCTGGCGCCAGATCATTGATAAGCGCTTTGCTGAGAGCGATAAAGCCTGGCATGGCTTGCTTGATGGCGGGTAGCATCTCCGCTTGAAACCACTGGCTGATTTGCTTGCCCCACTTCAAGGCAAATTGGATATCTGTGGATAACTCCTTGCCAATGATTTGAGCAACCTGCTTGATGCCAGGGTAGGTCTGCTGTATAGCCGCCCCGATTTTTATAAATCCGTCAATAAGGGCTCGTGGGTTGATGACGCTCAAATCCTTTTGTATCGTCATCATCGCATCATGGAAGCTCTTCCCAAGATTTTTCAGGGAATCGCCACTACTGGCCAATCCTGCAAATGGATTTTTGACGCCGAGGTCGGTGAAAACGCTCTTGACTATTTGCCCTAGTTGCGTCAGCGTTCCCGTGACATCCTTGAAGATACTTCCTAGATGATCGAATGCAGGCCCGATATTTTTGTTAATGGTCGTCACAAATTCAGTCAATTTTGGGAGAACCCGATCTGCGATATTCTGTTTAAGATCGTCAAAATTCTGACCTAAAATCTTTAACTGTCCCCCCAATGTCTTGCCTGCTGCCTCAGCAGCGCCGCCAAACTCCTTGTTCAGTTCTCCGAGAATAACGCCTTGCGCTTTAGCCATCTGGTTCGTGTCCATAAAATGCTTGATCTGGTCTTTTTGCGTCTGAGAGAAAGTCACACCAACACGCTGTAAAGCCCCTACACCCGCTATCGGGTCATTCAAAGCTTTCCCAAGTTCAATGGAGGCTGTTTTTGTATCACCGCCCATCTTCTGCGCAAGGTCAAGAGTAGCCCTGGTTGCCTGGGGAAAGATATTCTTGCCTATATTTGTAAAGGTCAGCAGCATATTTTCTGCGGATTGTACCGTATCATCGCTAAACATCGTGAGGTGAGAGTATTTTGTCGCAAGATCGGCCACAGCCGTCGCGGTCATCCCGCTTGCATCATGCGTGCTTTTGAGGACATTTACGGTGTCTGCCATGCCCTGCTGAGCATCCATTGATTGCTGAAAAGCATCTTTCAGCTGACCGGAGAGGAAGCCGACAGCCGTGCCAACAGCCTGAAATGCAAATTGACCAGCAGCAAACGATAAGGCATTGCCAAGCATTGACTTGAAGCCGCCACTCGTATGCTCGACCGCGCCGCTCATCTTGTCTAGCTCCGCTTTCCCTTGCGACACGCCTTCGACGTTTACCCTTGCCACGAGCTGAGCAGCTGTCACTGACATTTTTATATACCTCCGTGAAACCTCTATCTCGCCGCCAGCACCGGGGGCTCAGTCCCGCTATGCTGGCGGCTGTACGCAAGAAAGGAGAACACGCAAAACCGGAAGGTGTCTATCTGCCCGGCTAGTCTTTTTCGCTTTCCAGGAGCGCCCTCATTGCCAGGTCAACCGACAATGATGCTTGCATCGATTCTAGCCGCTGCTGCGTCGTCGGTCCGCCAGCGCGACTGCTGGGCAAGGACTCGCGCAGATCCCGCAAATGTTGGACAGCGGGATCGCGGTCTCGCTCCATGCTCTCGGTCGTTTCGCGTAATGATGCCGTGAGTTCGCGAATGAGCGTCTTCTCTTCAAGATCGAGATCGGCGGAGCTGCGCGATCGCACAATCGGCCAGCCTCGCAGATCGTTTTGTCGCCTCGCTTCGTACGCCATCGATTTCAGCGAACGAACATGGGTCATAATGCCCGATGTGGCTGCTCCAATGGCGGTGTGGCTACTTTCCATCATGGCCTTGCGGGAAAGCTCAGGGCGAGCCGATGCAGAGTACAGCGGGAACCCTTGCAAAGCCGCAGCCCGCTCTTTTTCTACGGTGCTCTGGATTGACTGGACGTGAGACGTGATGCCATTCGCGATGGTGGATAAGGCCGCCCTGGTACGAGCTGATAGCGTCCTGCCTGCTTTCTCATCATACGCGCCGGATGCACTCATCATATCCATGCCGGAGCTGTTTTGCTGCTCGGACAGGTAGTCACCAACACCCAACGCGACACCTTCGGCCACATAGGCTATCAATGCACTTGAGAAGGCTGCCAGCACCTGTGACTGAAGATCAGCCGATGGATTATCGCTTGTCATGAATAAGTTGATAAGAGACGATCTGAGTGCTGAGGTGAGAGTAGAAAAATCATCCCAGCACCAATCCTCACATTGCGCCTGCTGATAATCCGTCTCGAACGATTTGCCTGGCATGGAATAGCCTCCTGCTTTGACGCTCAAAATGCGCGCATTTTCGTTCGCGGGGATTTCTGTGATAGAACCCTCAATTAATTGTATTTCGGTGAGTTCCCGAATCGCTTGCCCGCTTGCGTCTTTATGCCATTGGCTGTGAATGGTTTTGTATCCGATCGACATCGAGGTCAGCATTTTTTGCTTTGCGAGCACATAGACATCATGGCCCATGCTCGTTTCAGTGGCCAGCTTGGCGCGTATCAGCAAGCCGTGGCTGTCTTCCACTGCTGAGATTATTCCCCCGATGGGTAAACTTTCGAACGAATGTCCGTAAAGTAATGGCCACAAATAGTCGAGATTATTCTGGGAACGCCTGGCGACAGCATCTTTTATGGTCTGACGAAACGCACCTTTTAACACCACGTCGCCTTGCCGATCTGGGGGACCTCCAAACGTTGAGAGGTAGCCCGTGAATGTACCGGTGGCGTCATCGGTGGCGCTAAAATTGCCAACGATATCCTTCCGCTCAAAATTGCGCGCAATTTTGGGATACCGAGTCATGTCTTGCTCCTTTTGCTTGGAGCCAAAGAGGGAAGTGTTGAGGCTGTTCCCTTTGGCCGTGTTGTCTTACGTGCCAAAGGGTGTCACTGAAGTCGCGCCTTTTGCGGTGTGTTCTCTGTGGACTGCTGTAGCTTTTGCGCAGCCGCGAGCAGTCTTCTTGTGTAATTATTTATTGTTGTGCTTGTTTAGCTATGGTTCGACACCAGGGTGCCGAGTGACGCGCCTGGTGTCTCATCCATTTTGCTATCCCCGGACGCGTGTCACGCATCCCTGATAGCCACCGACGTTTTCTCCCGAGTCTCGGGCTAGCCCACCTTCGGTTGGGGCATTTTGTCACACAAACTAGCACCTTCATTATACCACGCTACGGCGCGCCTTTCGCGGCCGTTCGCCTGTCGAGTTCAGCCCGTAACATCCCCTGGATGTCGTCGAGCGACAATTCATCCAGCAACGCCCCCGGCCAAATAATCGCGCAGGTTTCCCTCACTTCTTCGAAGAGAAGAAGCATGCGAAACAGTTCTTTGTCACGCAAGCATGCCACGTGCTCAAGGCGCGCCTGGTCGTCTGCTGTGCTCATCGCTGCTCCTGCTGTGGCACACCGCCTATCACGTGCCAATCCCACACATCGTGTATATTCCTGACCTCAGCCAGGCTGATAACTTCAGCCTCAAACCTGAAGCCCTTTGCTTTCAGCCATTCAATGCGCCCGCCTGGCAATGGGCGAAGCGACTCACCGCGGCTTGACCGCAATGTCGCGCCCTGCTCAAGATAGGGAAGCAATTCACTCAGGGTTGACATGTGTTTCACCTCTTGTTGTGCGGTAAATAGACGATAGCAACAGCCGATGGCGACGGCTCATAGCCGGGCAATGGTATGCCGGTAGCAGGGTCATAGATCACGATGGCGCGTGCATCGCGACGTCGCTGCTCCTCTTCAAGTTTTGCCAGCAAGTCATTCACCTGCTTGCTGAGAGAATTCACATTCCGCATGACAGCTGGTGCTCCTCTGCATAGTCGACCCACTGTTCGAGCCGATGCCAATCAAAACCCACCCAACGACGAGCCGCTATTTGCTCTTGCAGTGGCCTATAGCCATACGCGTTGAACGGATAGAATGCCTCCTTTGGCACGTTCGCAAAGTCGATGTCCAGAAATCGCTCTATCAGCTCCTCCCGGGTGTCCAGAATGTGACGGCGGCAGTGTGCGACCATTTCTGGTGAGCCTGGCACAATCAAATCTTTGTAGACATGCCACCAGCGTGGCAGTATCCAACATTCATGCGAGGTGAGAGCTTCCCAGACCTCATCAAGTATGCCCATGCGTTCAAAGGCCATGGTAACTGGCATGCAGATAGCGAACAACGCGAGGTACGGACCTCCTAACTCGGAGATCACACTTCCTGGCCCGGTAGGGATAAAGGGGATTATCTTGCGCTCCAGCTCCCGCAACTGTGCCTGCTCGCGCTCGTTGAAGAGCGGCATGTCAGGAGGCGGAATCAGGCAAGGCGTGACATCGCTATTTTTCGGTCCTGTAGCTGCTTCCAGGCGTTGCACCGCTCTGAACATACTGAATGTGCTCACGATACCACCTTCCAATCTTTCCCTCGCGGTTGTGCTATCAGCCTCTCAAGCTCTGCTATTCTCTCTTCAAGCTCTGCCGTCTTGTGATTGGCAATGGCTTGCTCAATCCAGCAGCGTATCGCCACCATCTGTGTAGCAGCAGTCGGCTCCACATCGGCGCCGAGATGCTTGCGTAGTCCGGCGATGGCTTCGCTCATGCCGATCTTCAGCTCGTCGAGCGCACTCTCGAACAATTCATCGGAGGCGGTCTTATAGGCCTGCTGAAACGCTTCCAGCTTGAGCCAGCGATGCGCTTGTGTTTCGGATACCCCGGCAATTTTGGCGGATGCAAGCACATTGTGCCCTGCCAGCCTCGCCTGTAAGAAGAGTCCTTGCTTGATAGAAAGATGACCATTTGCGCCCATAGACTGACTTTCCCTTCCATTGTTTGATGGAAGCATACCACACAAGCGAACGGAAGGTCATCCTGACATCACCTCAAGCTCGATCAGGCACAACATAGCAAACCAGCGATCTGAAAAATACAGCATATCGCAGTCCTTCACTTTTGCGCGTATGCCCTCCGGGTCGGCTGCTTTGGCGCCGAACTCTTCGGCTTGCATCTGACAGGCCATACGCCCCGGTTCGATCTCGTAACGCATTGCATCAAAATAGGAGATGGCAGGCGCGGTCGTCGTGCCTTTTTCCCCCATGGTCTTGTCCTCCATTCAACCGGCTTCCAGTATCAGTTCGTCGTAGCAGCCCCTACAGTACCGCCCGTCGAGGCATGGTATACGGCAGCGTTCGCAGAGTGCGCGCCCACAATAGAGACAGTGCTCTCTCATCGTGACGAAGCGGTCACAGTCGGCACACCTGCCTGCTAGTTGAACGATCAGCAGGTGTCGATGCTGTGAAAGCTCGTCGAGATCATGCATGTTTTCTGGCACACCTCCATTCATAGCCGGCCCACACCCAGGACGCGGGCTGCTTCGGATAGTCCGTTTTACATGCGAAACACGGCTCTTTGGGCGCGGGCCAGTCGGCCGGCGGCTCCTTGTACGTTTTCGAGCGGTAGATGTACCGCGCCGTGCTTTTCTTTGGCGCGGTCGTCGCTCGCAGCATGGCGGGCTGCGTTGTATCGTTGCTCACCACGGTGCTCCCTCCATTTCAGGCTCGGCAGGTTTGTGCGCCAGGCAGTAAGGCACATCGGGCTGTTCGTGCACCGTGCCATCAACATCAACACGCGAGAAGTCCTCAACGCCAGCGCCACAGGTGATGCAATACCAGTCTTTTTGTGAACCTTGTGAACCTTGTGAACCTTGTGAACCTTTAGTTGCACTTTTTTGGTTTGTATTTTCACTTCGCGAGAAATTATCGGACTTAAGGTTCACAAGGTTCACAAGGTTCACACCGCGATACACATACCCGCTGCGCGTTCGCTCTTTCTTATATCCTCGCTCTGTTAGACGAGCCCCGAAATTGTTTTGTGTCTCCCATCGCTCGCCGCCTTCATCACACCATGTTTTGTATGCTTGATAGAGCTTTGTTGCACCCGTCTCCTGGTTTGCGGCTATCTCGCAGCACTCATCTAGGAAACGCGCTACCAGGTCCATTTCAGCGCGATAGGACTGTGTTGCATCTTGCACAATCTTAGGGACATTGAGCCGACCTTGCTGATACCAGGTAACGCATCCTTGTACCAACCATGCGAGTATGCCTTCAGACTCTGCTAAGAGCTTCTCGCCCAGGTGCTTATCTATCTGGTCGCCCTCAATCGTGACAGCGAACGGGATAAAGTGAACGCGCCGCCACATGCCCTTACTGGTATCCTTCACCACTGGCTTATGATTGACTGCGAACCATACGGTAAACTCAGGCATGAACTCGAATTCGTTTTCATGTAAGCGCCTGGCGCGTAGCGGCTGCTTGCCGGTAGATTTTTTTATGAAAGCCTCATTGAGTCGGCTTCCAGACGTATTCTCATCGGCAGTCACAAAGCGAGCGCCGTATAATTCCGCCACGTCGTTATTTATTCGTTCGCCCTTATGCATCTGAAACGTCTCGATGTTGGCGGCCAGGCCATAACTTGCCAGGATGATACGCACGGCTTCAAGCAGCGTTGTTTTCCCATTGGAGCCGCCACCGTGGCAGATGAAAAGGCACTGCTCACTTCCGTCGCCTGAGAGCGACATACCCAGCGCCTGCTGTATGAAGGCAATAAGCGAGGACTCGTTAGAGAAGATGGATTGAATGAATTGCAGCCACTTAGGACACGGCGCGAGCGGATTATAGTCAATCTTCAGACAGCGGGTAAGCATGTCGGCAGGGCTATGCGGGTGCAGCTCGCCGGTGCGCAAGTCAAGCGTACCATTCTTGCAGTTGAGCAGGTGAATCGCTTGATTGAACTCATCGGGTGTTGCTGGCAGTTCGCTTTTTGCACGGTCAAGCATAGCGCGAACGGCGCGGCTACTCTCTGAAGCGAGGGCGTGCCTGGCTATCGCCTTGCGCTCCGCCTTGTCGGGTTCCTGGGTTGCTTCGCTGTAGATTGATCTAATCGTCGCCTTAGCGAGCCGGTCAACTTTGCCCGATCTATCTTGTTCCCAGGCTTTTCCGTTGAAGATAAGCCAACTATTCCAGACCTGGCACCAGCGCACGCGCTCGCCGTATTGTGCTGCGAACCGTTCAGCATTGCCCAGGTCAGTGCGATTGTACGGTCGTTCATTCGTGGCAGCGTCTGGCGCGCTACTGCTATGCTGTCCATTCCCATTAGTAGCGCCGGCAGTCTCCGCTTTGTAGCGCGGCAGCTCCGTAGCTGATTCGCCCTGCCTTATCCCCGCCTGTATCTGTGAATTGAGCGTTCGCAGCGAGGGCTCTTGTTCAGTGGTAGCCAGCCCGTTCGCTATACAAGCCTTCCAAATGGACTCCTTAATCCGGTCTTGGAGCAATCCGCATTGTGCGACGAATACGCCGGCGCGAAATGCCACCTTAGAAAGCTCAGAGTTGCGCCCTGGCGCCGCTCTCACCTTCAGCTCGGCTATCTTCTTATCAAGCTCACGGCAAGCCTTCGCCTTTGGGCGTCTATTCGCGAGCACCCCTTCATAGAACTCGTCTAGCTCTGCCTGCCTGCTTTCAATCGTGTCAGGCGTCCCGTCTAGGTACTTGTCAGTTATGGTGAAGTAGCGCCCGTGATCGTAGGTTTCAACGTGATCTACAAATGGCTCAGCCGTGATAGCTTTGGGTATTGAGCCGTGTACCAGTATCCGCAGACCCGCCCCGCTGGGTGTGATATAGGTGAAGGAATTGAAACGCTTTACCCACTTGGCGACCTCAGGGGCTATGGTGTTCCCAGAAATGCAGTCATCAAAATCAATGCCAGTGATGTTGTTCTCTTTGGTGACGACGATACCGACGCCGTGATACTTGCCCTGGCTCCCTGCCCTGGCTTTCTCAGCTTGTGCGTAGGTTCCCCATGTCGTTTTATCGTTTGATCGGGCATTCCCGCCCGTCTTTGGGTTAAGTGGTATCTTAGCAGGGTAGGAGTAGCACACCCACTGGTCGAGGGCCTGCAACTCTTGCATTGCAGGGGGAGTATTGACGCCTGTGTGACTATATGATAAGCTTTTCATGGTGATGGTGCAATCCCTGGTCAGGCTTTCAGTAGAATTAGAGCCCGGTCGGGGATTTCTCCGTTCTACGAACTATTTATGACAATAAAAAAGGCATGGGAATACGAGAAGATTATTCTCGTATTCGCCCATGCCTGAATTGACTTCGATGGCTGGCTGGTACCTCCCTTGGATGCACTCGACAAAGTGCGGGAGCCTGCCTGCATGATAGCATTATCCACATCACGGTGTCTACTGTGTTTTTTGCACATGCTTTTCATCTGAAATATGTGCTTTTTGCATATAAATTTAACATGTGGGTACTTTCACGCCTCATCCAAGCGAACTCATTGTTCAGGAGATCAATTCCATCGAGCCTATAGAGATAAATCAAAGTGCGTTCACGTCTTCTTGCTTCTGATTTAGTGAGATGCCGATCTATAGGCTCTAATATCGGTGTGAGTCCTTCCTGGCGTAACTCACGTATCCATGAGACCTTCCTAGAATTAGAAAGCTTGTTTAACTGATGCGTGTGATCTCTGAGCCTTCTTTTCACATCGTTCGTTATACCAATGTATTTAATGTCCCCACTCCTAGGGTCTCTCAACCGATATGTTGAGTACTCATCCTCATGTGCATCCTGCATGTGCTACAATCCTCTTGTATCGTTGTTGGCTCTGCTCGGTTGCGTCGGAAGCTGGCCGAGCAGAGCTGGCTATGCGGCATCAGATGGTACTTCTTTCTTTGGCCTCATCTTGTACGCCTCCACATCACTCTTGAGATACAAGTTCTGCCGCTCATCCTTCGGCTTATATCTGATGTGATGTTTATGGGCCAGCAGCCGCACATAATCGGGTGAAACCGTCCGGTTGTTGCGCTTAGACATGATGCGAGCGGCTTCTCGCACCTCGATCCATTCTTCTCTTTGAGCCATGGTCAAGTCTCCTTTATCCTTCCTATTCGCTTGACGTATACCGTCATCTCAAGTATACGCCTAACTAGAATGTATGTCAATACGCTTGACGGATATTCTATGACTTTCCTGGAATTGCCGATATTCATGCATAAATCGCTTGACATTAGTATACGACAGGCGTATAATCTTAGTAGATAGAAAAACAAAGCCCCTGAACAATCGAATACCGGACGAGCCAAGGAAATCGAAGCCTCACAGACACAACTGAGCTGATACAAGAGGATAGAAAAATAAACGAAGCGAGTCCGAAGCGAACAAAAACAAACAGCGACCACACGGGCCGCTGCCGATGAGCCACAACCACTCAAAGTTAAAGGCTCTCAAGAAAGGATTATACACCATGGCAAAGCAAGCAACCGCAAAGGTCCCGACCAGCATCCAGCAAGCCGCCATCTGCCGCTGCACCGACAAGGCGACGCATGAAGTTTTCTACACCATGAAGTCCGACCTCTCAGACATCTGGTATCAAGTGCGCTGGATTGGCAACCGCTGGCAGTGCAATTGTCCGGCGATGAGCCACTCCGTATGCAAGCATGAAAGAGCCGTCAACGAAGTCCTGGCCGTCCGACGAAGCCGCATCGCCGCCAAGATCGACGAGCAGACCTCGGAGATCGTCGCCACGATGCAAGCCGAAGAGGACGAGAAAAACGAAGCCGAAGCCGACGAGACACCCGGACTCGACGCGGCTGAGAGCTACATCGAAAAACTGCGGCGATTGGAGCGGGAGCGCGAGGCTCGCAAACAAGATGCCTGGAAAGAGCGGTCGCAATTCACGCCATCTCACAAGATGGAAGTCGCACCGAGCGGGCGACTCGTCCCGATGCGCTAGTTGAAATAGTGGCCAGGGTGTGAAAGCCCTGGCCAGAAAGGAACAATTCAATGACCATTCAAATCAAGACAAAAAGCGGAGAAGTCAAGCAATATTCGACAGTGGCGGAACGCCTGCAGGCGCTCCATGAAGCCGGGAAGGTGTTGGAGGTGTTGGAGTCAGCGCCGGTGCAAGTGGGCGATGGATGGATATGGAGAGTACAGCTCACCGTCGATGGACTCACCTACGTTGGCAACGCTGAGGTGCACCTGAATAGCACCAACTTTGCTGAGAAAGCCGACCCCTGGGCGACTGCTGAGACAAGCGCAGTCGGACGGGCCATCGCCTGGTCGGGCTATGCGGGCACACCAGATAACCCTAGTATCGCTAGTGCTGACGAGGTTATCCGCGCTCAGGCAAAGGTAGTAGATGCGCCAGCATTCACCGAAGCGGAGCAGGCGCAGCTCGCTACCATCAAGCAGGGTATCAGGACCGACCAATGGACGGCTTTCAAGGTGCATGTGTGGGGGAAGCGGGTCGAGGATGACGAACTGACACCGGGCATGCTCCCACGGTTGCAGAGTGCGTTCGACAAGTTACAGAAAGGAGGTGCGAACGGCAAGTAGCAAGCAAGCAATGCTTGCCCGGGGTGTGACTCGGGCCAGTGGGGTGAACACAGTTTGAAACAAGTCGCATTCACGAAAGGATTCTAACACATGGCAACCAACAACCAACCAACCATTCACCGCGGCCTGGCTCTCGCGATAGTCATGCTCGACGACCTGCAGCACCAGTTGCCTGAGCATCCGTTTTGTTCAGATCGGGCATGTCCTTGTGAAATTTGCAGACTATTATGGCAAAATCCGGCGCATTATGCTTCACAAACCGAAAATTACAGGCCAGTCTACCCATCCTACATCAGAAACCTGTAATGCAAGTTCGGAAGGAGCGAGTGATCCGGACATCGGTGCGTATGCTTTGGAGTCCGAAACTACTCCAGATGCGTCTGTGAACCATTTTATGGCAGTAAAATTGGTGATTTTGAAGCAATTTGTGGCAGTTCTGGAGACTTTTGCTGCGAAATGTCGCGCAAAGCACTCCATAGTTGGCTTGTATTCGATACAAACGACTTACTGCCGCAATATGGCTCACAAATCATACTCACCGCCAAAATATGCCTTCACTTTTGGCTTTATCTCTGCAATATAAAGCAAGGAGAAAAGCCAAGTGGATCGGCACAATATGCTTCAGGAAAAAGCCAAATTATGGATAAAATCGCACAACGCCAGCGACACACGCATCACATTGGAAAAGTGAGATAGAAGCCGCCAGTTATGGGACTCTTCCATACTGGCGGCATTTGTGGTACACATAACAACAAAGGAGCACAAAATGATCGATCAGGAAAACACACAGCTAACCATCCCCAGCGGCCCCGCATGGCAACCTTCGCTGGAGCAATGCGTCTCAGGCTGGTTACATGCAAAATTTGGGAAAAGTCAGAGCGCGGAAACACTGTTCAAATATACAGACGTCCTCACGAAATTTCGTGAGATTTTACGCAAGGCAGGAACCGACCTCGACGGTGACGTGGCGTTGGTTGCGATGTTGGCCCAGGGCTGGGCCTCGCAGGGCCGCGGTGTCGGTCGGGAGAGCGTGACAGGGGCGACGTTCAATTTGAAAATCACCGTCTTATCCAGTTTTTTTGAGTATGCCATGAGACACAACGCGCTGGAGCGCAATCCAATGAAGCTGGTAGACAGGCGTTCAATGGAACCGTCCGACTATGCGCAGCCGCTGGACGAGGACGAAGTGACAAAGCGCCTGGCTGCCATTGATCGTAGTACATTGCTCGGCAAGAGAGATTATGCCATCATCGCGTTGGCAGTCACCACTGGCCGCAGGAAATCGGAACTGGCTAACCTTCGCTTTGGAGATTTCCGCTTTGGAGGCACGAAAACCATTGTGACCTGGCAGCGCGTAAAAGGCGGGGGCAAGATGACGGACGAGCTGACAGCAGGCACAAGCGCCGCGATCGTGGCATACTTGCAGGAGGCCTTCGGCAGTCGCCTGGGTGAACTCACGAACGATCAGCCGATTTGGTTGATCTGTGCAAAGAATAGGGCGGGCAAAGTGATGCACGCATCCGCACTCAGGAAGATTTGGCTAAGACATTTGGGTGTCCCCAAAATCCATACGTCCAGGCACACGTTTGCTTGTGCGATGGAAAACGCGGGAGCGCGCCTGAGTGATATCGGATCCAAGTTGGGTCATCGCAATTTGTCTACTACGAGCGTGTATATGGCCCGTCTGCACGCCGCCGAAAATCCATTTGCCGCCAAGTTGGAAGCCAATTTCGGTATTCAGCAGTGAGTTACTGTAAGGGACATTATATTGACTGACACGTTACACAAGCTTTTTAACACAAGAATTGGGGGATTTCTATGCACAAGCAATATATCCTGTTTACCACGCTGGTGGGGGTTGCAGGCGCGTTGATAGGCGTGGTACTGACCATTGCAGCGTTTGCCGTGCTCCAGTTGATGCCATCACCACCACCAACACAGATTGTTTTCCCCACGCCTACGGGCGGTGGCATTCATGGCAGTTGGGTGTGTGACAAGCATGAGGCGCTGATTACACAAGATGGTACAATCATCCAGCCTGCTTATTACTTCTGGGGTCATAGCAGTCCATCCTACCCTGAGTCGTACTGTCCGCCCTGGCCCGCGGAAGCTACGCCGTGACACGAAAAAGGCGCGGCTCCGGGGGACTGGATAGCGCGCCTTTTGTGCGATCGCTCTAACGCTTGTTAGGGTCGAGCGGGCAATAATATTCTTTGCCTGCTATCGGATGCATTTGTCCGCAATGCTCACAATAATACATCTCCGCAGGCTCGGCAGTCACCTGGCTTTCAGCTGAAAGAGTGATAGCCGTATCAATGGGATAGCCCGCCTTGCGCAAAAATTCCTCTTGCCTGGCTACTTCCTCATCGTCCAGTTCTTCGTATCCTGGCGAGTCTATCGACTGATCTTCACTGCATGCGGGGCAGGTCCCGTCATCGTCGAGCGGACAGCCACATTCTTCACAAATCGCAATAGGTGTTTTGTATGTGGCCGGCTCAGCCTGGCCAAGATGGATGACGATCGGGTCGCCGGTATCACCAGGTAGGAGGATTGTCTCGGCGAGCGTGTAGTGGTGGTGGTACGTGGCTGGCTCTTGCTGCAATTCCTGGTAGGCTTGCCATAGCGAGTTTTTGACGTTGCCAGGCGCGGCGATCTCGAACAATGCTGAGATGATTTGGTGGAGCTGCTGCTCTCTATTCTGTTCGCTCATGCCTGCTCACTTTCTCTTTACCCATCCTTTTCGTCCAAAGAGCCAGCCCTGCTCGGCTAGTTCTTCAACCATGCCCGCCTTGTCATGGCCCAACGCAAAGTCAAGCATCATGGATTCTTGCTTGGCGTTGGGCCTGGCCTGGTGGTCATACGTTGGTAGTTCCCGATGAACAATTGGCTGCTCGTATACTGGCGGTGTCTCTTCTTTTTTGGTGAACCATCCCATGAGTGTTTCTCCCTTTCTCCCCTCCCCCACCGTTCAGGTGAGGGAAAAGTAGCAATATTGATTATCGGGCCAATATCGATTCAATCCTTCTCAGAATTGCCGCTCAATCGAGCCAAATCGGACAAAATCGACTCAAATCGGGCAAAATCTAGCGGGATTACCCCTTATCGATTCTTCCAGGTGTGCCCATTGCGCACTGCCGCGCTGCACACCTTCTGAATTTGGTGATAGGACGTTGACAACGCCTTTGCCACATTTTCGTAGGTGGCGTTTTTCTGATCGTACAATTCCAGCACCAACGCTTCATTGATTTTCGCATCCTCCTGCGCTACTGTTTTCGGCGCTTCAATGAGCAATGGGTGTTCTGGAAACACGGGGATAAGTACTCCCTCCTCTTCATAGATCAAGCAGTTGTTCTGCGCCCAAATCAAGCGGCTTTTCCTTTGCTGATCGCGTAATGCCTCTTTGCGCTCCTGCGCCGTGATCGTGGGGTGCGTCACCACCTTGAGCCATAATCCTCTGAGCAGGGCGGAGATCGCCACGAAAAGAGCCGCCACTAATCCGTAGATCACCACCGTTGCCAGGGTCACGGCTTGCGTCCAGTAGGCATGCATGAAGATAGCCAGGAAGAGGAAGCCCACGAGGAGGATGCTCGCCCCGCTCAGTATGAAGACATTGCCATAAACGGTGATACGATTATTCAGCTTCACGTTGACGCTGTTATCGTGGGAATTGTTTTCCATGATGTCCCCCGTTTCCAATTAATCGTTACAAAGAATGACTCTTGGAAGTTAGCACTACAAGGGTTTCATGGGCAGCATATCAGTGTTGCCCATTTCGCTTTTCAATTTGCTTCTGGATATAGGCGTCAATGTCGGAGGTCTTATACCTCCATTGGTTGCTGACCTTAAAGCCAATGAGTTCACCGCGTTCAGTCATGTTGATGACCGTTCGATAATTCAGCTTGAGCCTCTTCGCCACTTCGCGAGCATCCAATAATTCGTCGGACATTGACCACCTCTTGTATGTTTCTTTTTATCATACACGATAATGCACAATTTTACAAGAGAACGCAATGAGAAGGCGATTGTATCGGGGATATCCAATCATAAGGGGATGCTCAAAAAACCGTCAGATTTGGCTGTGGTGCAATGTTTTAAGGCAACACAAAAGCCCCTGTACCATCCAGGGGCCTCTGCGTTCTGATCTCTGTGAAGAAGAGGTTTCTAGGCTTCCATTATAGCACTTGCGCACTTTTCACGCGACCGCTATACTGCCGCCATGATACAACGACTTCTCTGGATACTGGCAGGATTGCTCGCCCTGGCCGTCGTTGGCTATGGCCTCTATCTCTTCGTGCTGCTGTGTATGAGCAATCTCGGTCTAGGAGGCTAAATGCCTTCTAAGACATGAAAGCCATTGGTCGCAACGCTTGCTGAAGCGGCGTATTGGAGCGTATCGCAGCCGTGCCTACATTCTCCCTGGTTATATCCGCCTATGGTTGTTCCGCTACTCACGCCGCCCGATGCCGACGCGCTGGCTGGCAGGCTGGTAATGATATTGCAGCTTTGCGCCGCCGCGGCCAAGAGAAACGATGTGCTCGGCGTCTGCTCGCTGCGAATGGCAAAGCCATAGGTGAAGGCCGTGGGCAAAACCAAATTTTGCGTCGAGCCTGCTGTTTTGAAATTGTTGTACACGATGATGGCGTACTTAAAGGTGCCTTGCACGACTTGATAGCATGTTGCAGTCCCGCTCGTCCCTCCGACGACCTGAACACTGTTTATATCTCCTTCCAGTTGTTGCAGCACTGCATCATAATCGTTAAACACCACTGCCGCCAGGCCAGGGGCGCTTCCATTTACCCAGGGTCCGTGTGGCGAAAATCCAGGCATGTTATTCTCCTATCTCAAGATGTAACACATCTTGCACTATCCAATGAAAGAGCGCCGAGACTATTTCCATGGCGTCCAGCTCGGCTGCTTGCTGCTGATCGTCCTGTGCCTGTTTGCGCCAGGCGTCGATCTGTTCTTCTGTCGTCATATTTCCTCTTTCTGCCTGGCTAGATGCCGTGAGTCCCCGTCCCGCGTCGAATGTTGCTCGCAATGTGGGGCATGAGGCGATACGCCATCCGATCGCCATCCAGATAGATGACATTTTTCACCACAATCGGCTGATTGCCCTGGGACATCATGCTGCTGATCTTACTTGCAGGCGTCACCGATGCGCCTGGGGGTAAGTACGTGATGACCTCACCTCCGTGAACGTAGGCCATACCTCCGCCAAAGTTCTCGACTCCGCTAGCAAAGCCGGGGAAGTGCATGTCGTGCAGCGTGCCCGAAACTTGCTTTCCTACGCCGTTGAGCGCGTCAGTAACAACCCCCCCGAGCTTGCCAAAAAGCTTGCTCACGAAGTCGTAGGCGTCCTGGAACGGCTTGATGATCGTGTTTTTAATGTCTGTCGCTTTCCCGGTGATCATGGTGATCACCAGCTGCAATGCACCCGATATCACGGTTTTGATGCCATCCCACACGCCCTTGAGCATGGTCTTCAGGTCTTCCCAGGCCTTCTTCCAATTGCCGGACAGGAGATCAAGCCCGATCTTGATGATGCCTGAAAGAAGCGCCCATGCGATCTTAACAACCCCCACAATCACATCCCATGCACCTTTCAGCACGCTTGCCAGCACCGGCCAGGTCGCATTCCAGATAGCTTTGATCGTCGGCATATTTTTATTGAGAGCATCAAAGAAATTATTGATAATGGGCATCACCCGATCTGATATCTCTTTGGCGAATTTACCGATTGCGTCCACCGCTTGATTGAAGTAGGGTGTGAGGAATTTGATAGCCTGGGCGAGCTTGTCAGCAAGGAAGCCGGCCAGTTTGACCACAATCGGCGCGACTTTCTCAAATACGGGAATGACATCCGAAGCAAAGAGACGGTATATCTGCTGGCCTTTTGCCCAGGCTTTCGCCAATGCGGGAGCGAGATCATTGATGAGCACCTTGCTGAGAGCGATAAAGCTCGGCATGGCTTGCTTGATAGCGGGTAGCATCTCTGATTGAAACCACTGACTGATCTGCTTGCCCCACTTGAGCGCGAATTTGATATCATCCGAGAGCGTTCCGCCGATAATCTTTGCAACCTGCTGGATGCCTGGGTAGGTCTGCTGTATTGTCGAGCCGATCTGCTTAAATCCGTTCACGAGTGCTTGTGGATTGATAACGCTCAAATCCTTTTGTATCGTCATCATCGCATCATGGAAGCTCTTCCCAAGATTTTTCAGGGAATCGCCACTACTGGCCAATCCTGCGAACGGATTTTTGACGCCGAGGTCGGTGAAAACGCTCTTGACTATTTGCCCTAGTTGCGTCAGCGTTCCCGTGACATCCTTGAAGATACTTCCTAGATGATCGAAGGCAGGCCCGATATTTTTGTTAATGGTCGTCACAAATTCAGTCAATTTTGGGAGAACCCGATCTGCGATATTCTGTTTAAGATCGTCAAAATTCTGACCTAAAATCTTTAACTGTCCCCCCAATGTCTTGCCTGCGGCCTCAGCAGCGCCGCCAAACTCCTTGTTCAGTTCTCCGAGAATAACGCCTTGCGCTTTAGCCATCTGGTTCGTGTCCATGAAATGCTTAATCTGATCTTTTTGCGTCTGGGAGAAGGTGACTCCAACACGTTGTAAAGCCCCTACGCCCGCTATTGGGTCATTTAAGGCTTTCCCAAGTTCAATGGAGGCTGTTTTTGTGTCACCACCCATCTTCTGCGCAAGGTCAAGAGTAGCCCTGGTTGCCTGGGGAAAGACGTTCTTGCCTATATTTGTAAAGGTCAGCAACATATTTTCTGCGGATTGTACCGTGTCATCACTAAACATCGTGAGGTGGGAGTATTTTGTCGCAAGATCAGCTACAGCCGTAGCGGTCATACCGCTTGCATCATGCGTGCTTTTGAGGACATTTACGGTGTCTGCCATGCCCTGCTGAGCATCCATTGATTGCTGAAAAGCATCTTTCAGCTGACCGGAGAGGAAGCCTACAGCCGTGCCAACAGCCTGAAATGCAAATTGACCAGCAGCAAAGGATAAGGCATTGCCGAGCATCGACTTGAAGCCGCCACTGGTATGCTCGACCGCGCCGCTCATCTTGTCGAGCTCTGCTTTTCCTTGCGACACACCTTCGACGCTTACCTTTGCCACCAATTGAGCTGCCTGAATCATGTCTTACCCCACATCTTTTCCAAGTCCTGCGCACTCAAGATTGGGATATGTACATCGCGTGCCGTATTGAGTGCGGACTGCGCCTGATCTGTCGAAAATTCCTGATCGATGTGCAAGGCCGCTTGTGTACCACAGTCCTTACAGCGGATAGAGACGAACGAATCAGCCAATACGAAGGACATACTCCGATGTTTACAATCCTTTGGTTCAGGCGGCGGCGGCGGGCCTGTCCAGTAACGATTATGACCCATGCCACTCATTAGCTTCCTCCTCTCTTATTGATGATCTTTTGTGCTTCGTTCTCTACTGATATGCAGATAATTGCTTTATCCTGCCAGTAGATAGGAGCTTCCATCAG
>WNGM01003039.1_pt1 | contig 22364 bp, 21 predicted proteins | sample 5400571 | NCBI WGS metagenome assembly WNGM01 (sample SAMN13153378, study PRJNA577476) | soil metagenome | isolation source: 100 cm soil or saprolite under Garry oak tree replicate 2 | place: USA:California | collected 2016-06-15 | reverse complement strand
AAGGACGTCCAGATGGTCGCGACCGATGGCCATCGGCTCGCCATGTCGAAGCGGAGCCTCGGTAGGGGCGTCGGGGGCATGACGGGCATTGTGCCGCGCAAAGCCATCATTGAGATCATGCGCGTCTTAGGCGCGGGTGAAGACGTCCAGATCGCGATCACGGAGAATCAGTTCGTGCTCCAGATGCCGAGCTTCGTGATGACGGCGCGGCTGATCGAGGGGCAGTTCCCGAATTATGAGGCAGTGATCCCAAAGGGGCATCCCGGCCGGCTCGTCGTCTCGCGATCCGCGTTTGCGGCGGCACTCCGCCGCGTCGCCGTCATGGCCGAAGACCGCAACAAGCCCGTCAGGCTCGCGCTAACTCCCACCGTCCTTCGCCTGACCGCTTCGAGTCAGGATCTTGGGGAGGCGGAGGAGGTGCTCGAGGTCGAGTACCACGGCGGAGAGCTCGTGATCGGGTTCAACTCGCGCTATCTCCTGGACGCGATCTCGGCCGTCGAGCGAGAGCAAATCGTCCTCGAGTTGAAGGACTCCTTGAGCCCGGGCGTGATTAAAAGCGTCGAGGAGGAGGGGTACTGCTGTGTTATAATGCCTATGCGGATCTAGTAGCCAGTTTTCCCTTCCAAAACAGGAGTTTAGAGGGTGCAGATCGGGCGGGCGAATGCCGTCGATTTTCGTAATTATCGCACCCTCTCTCTGACGCCGGCTCGGCGTCTCAACGTCTTCAGCGGCCCGAACGGTCAGGGCAAAACGAACCTCCTCGAGGCCCTTGGCCTGCTGGTAACCGGGCGCTCGTTTCGAACGCCAAGGACCGCTGAAATCCCGCGCTGGGGCTCCCGGTCCACCTCGGTCACGGGCGACCTCGTCCGTGCCGACGGGACCGCCGTGGCACCCCGGACGGTCCGGCGGACGATCGAGGGGCTCGACGACGGGACCTGGCAGAACAGTGGCGAGTCGGTCGAGTGGGCGCGCGCGATTGCGTTCGGCTGGCAGGACCTCGAGATTGTGAACGGCGCGCCCCTGGCCCGGCGCAGCTTCATCGACGGGTTCGCGGGGCGCCTCTATCCAGTACACCTCAAGGCGCTGATCGAGTTCCGCCAGCTCCTCGCCCGGCGGAACAGGCTCCTCCAGCAGCGCTCCGGAGACGCCGCCACGCGCGCCCAGCTCGAGCCGTGGAACGACCAATTCGCGACCGTGGGCATGGATCTCGTCAATCGTCGCCGGCGGGCGGTGGCCGCGCTCCAGACGGAGCTCGCCCGGGTCTACGGGGCGCTGTGCGCGGCGCGCTCCAAGGTCGAAATCCGCTATCGGACCGCGCTGGGGGAGGCGTCGGACGCGGCGGCGCTCTTGGCGGCACTCGAGCGGGCGCGGCACGAGGAGCTCCGGCGAGGTCAGACGCTGGTCGGGCCCCACCGGGACGACCTCGCGATCGAGATCGACGGGGTCGACGCGCGCGCCTTCGGGTCGCGAGGGCAACAGCGGCTCGTGGCGCTGGCGCTGCGCCTCGCCGAGGTGCTGCCGGTCACAGAGGCGGCGGGGACCGCGCCGGTCCTGCTCCTCGACGACGCGCTCTCCGAGCTCGACCCGGCGGTCCGCGAGCAGGTCGTGCGTGAGCTCGACGGCGCCGAGCAGGTCTTCCTCACGACACCGGAGCCGCCGACCGTGAAGGGCGCCGCCGTCTTCTACGTGCACGCGGGAGGGGTAGCCGCCGCATGAGCGCCGAGAGCTACACGGCGAGTGACATCAAGGTCCTCGAGGGGCTCGAGGCCGTCCGCAAGCGCCCCGCGATGTACATCGGGGACACGAGCGCGTACGGCCTCCACCAGCTCGTCTACGAGGCGGTCGACAACTCCGTGGACGAGGCGCTCGCCGGCTCCTGCGACTACATCAAGGTCATCCTGCACTCCGACGGCTCGTGCTCCGTCGGCGATAACGGCCGTGGCATTCCCGTGGACATCCACAAGGAGAGCGGCAAGCCGGCCGCCGAGGTCGTCCTGACGGTGCTGCACTCGGGCGGGAAGTTCGATCACTCCGCGTACAAGGTGTCGGGCGGCCTCCACGGCGTCGGCATCTCGGTCGTCAACGCGCTCAGCGAGTGGCTCGAGATCGAGATCTGGCGCGGGGGCAAGGAGTGGACGCAGCGCTACGAGCGCGGTGTCCCGAAGGCGCCCCTCGCTGCGACCGGGACGTCGAAGAAGACCGGGACGATCATCCGCTTCAAGCCCGACGCCAAGATCTTCGAGGAGACGGCGTTCTCCTTCGACACGCTCTCGAACCGCTTGCGTGAGCTGGCGTTCCTCAACCGGGGTCTCAAGATCGTCATCGAGGACGAGCGCGACGGGCGGAGCCACACCTTCCTCTACAAGGGCGGCATCGTCGAGTTCGTCAAGCACCTCAACCAGATCAAGACGCCGATCCACCCGAAGGTGCTGTTCGTCGAGGGGAAGAAGGGCGATATCGAGATCGAGGTCGCGCTGCAGTACAACGATGGGTACCAGGAGAGCGTCTTCTCGTTCGCGAACAATATCAACACGCGCGAGGGCGGGACGCACCTCACCGGGTTCCGCGCAGCGGTGACGAGCCGGATCGCGGCCTACGCGGAGGCGAACGGCTTCCTCAAGGGCTTCAAGGGGGGCGTCACCGGCGACGATGTGCGGGAGGGGCTCACCGCGGTGGTATCGGTGCGGTTGCCGGAGCCGCAGTTCGAGGGCCAGACGAAGGCCAAGCTCGGCAACAGCGACATCAAGGGGCTCGTCCAGCAGGTCGTGAACGACAAGCTCGCCGAGGCGTTCGAGGAGGACCCGACGACCGCGCGCAAGATCGCCGACAAGTGCGTGCGCGCGGCGCAGGCCCGCGAGGCTGCGCGCAAGGCGCGCGAGTTGACGCGCAAGAAGGGCGTGGACGACGAGGGGCTGGCGGCGAAGCTCGCCGACTGCTCGGAGCGCGAGCCGCGGTTGCGGGAGCTGTTCCTGGTGGAGGGCGACTCGGCCGGCGGCTCGGCCAAGCAGGGGCGCGACCGGCGCATTCAGGCCGTCCTGCCACTGCGCGGCAAGATCATCAACTCGGAGAAGGCGCGCTACGACAAGGTGCTCTCCCACAATGAGATCCGGCTACTCATCTCGGCGATGGGCACGGGCATCGGCACGGAGGAGTTCGACCTCGCGAAGCTCCGCTACCACAAGGTCATCCTCATGACCGACGCGGACGTGGACGGCGCGCACATCCGGACGCTGCTGCTCACGTTCTTCTTCCGCCACATGACGCCGATCATCGAGGCGGGCCACCTCTACATCGCCCAGCCGCCGCTGTTCAAGGTGAAGCGGGGCAAGGTGGAGAAGTACCTGATGTCCGAGCGGGAGTTCGAGGACTTCTTCCTCACCGCGTGGGTCGAGGCCGCGAAGGTGAAGGTGCCCGGCGCGAAGACGCCGCTCACGGGCGCGTCGCTCCTCGAGCTCCTCCGCGCGGGCTCCGAGTACCGGGCCCTCTTCGGCAAGCTCGTGAAGCGCAGCGTCCCCGCGCCGATCCTGAGCGAGCTGCTCCGGACGAAGTTCCGGGGCACCAAGCGAGGCGTGGGGCACGCGGAGATCGGCGAGGCCCTCGTCGCCGCGGCCGCGGCGGTCAACGGCTATACCATTACGGTCCAGCCCGGCGACAACGGCGACGCGCGCTGGGTCACGATCGCCGGCCCGCCGGCCATCACGTTCAGCACGGACGTCTTCAGGTCGGCTGACTATGCGACGCTGCTGGACCTCTGGGAGAAAATTGCGGCCGCCGCGAAGGGGCCGACGACGCTGAGCGACGAGGCGGGCCGCGAGACCCCGGTCAAGGGGGTCGACGAGCTGCTGCACGTCGCCCTCGAGCGGTCGCGGGCGGGCACCACCTTCCAGCGCTACAAGGGCCTCGGCGAGATGAACCCAGAACAGCTCTGGGAGACGACGATGAATCCGGAGACGCGGACACTCCTCAAGGTGACGATGGAGGACGCGGTCGGCGCCGACGAGATGTTCACGGTCCTCATGGGCGACGCGGTCGAGCCGCGCCGGGAGTTCATCGAGAAGTACGCGCTCGACGTTGCCAATCTCGATATCTGAGCCGTGGTGAGCCACCCGAGCTAGAGGCCCATGCCGAACGAGCGCCAGGTGCCGGTTCCGATCGAAGAGGAGATGCGGAAGTCCTATCTGGCCTACGCGATGTCCGTCATCGTCGGCCGTGCGCTACCGGACATCCGCGACGGCCTCAAGCCCGTCCACCGGCGGGTGCTCTACGCCATGCAGGAGCTCGGGCTCGTCTCGAACCGCGCCTACAAGAAGGCGGCGCGCGTCGTCGGTGAGGTGCTCGGGAAGTACCACCCCCACGGCGACTCGCCCGTCTACGAGGCGCTGGTCCGGATGGTCCAGGAGTTCTCGCTCCGTTATCCGCTCGTCGACGGGCAGGGGAACTTCGGCTCGATCGACGGCGACCCGCCCGCGGCGATGCGCTACACGGAAGTGCGTCTGGCGAAGATCGCCCACGAGATGCTCGCCGACATCGACCGGGACACGGTGGACTTCGTTCCGAACTTCGACGAGTCGCTCCAGGAGCCCACCGTGCTGCCGACGCGTCTGCCGAACCTCCTCGTCAACGGCTCGGCGGGCATCGCGGTGGGGATGGCGACGAACATCCCGCCGCACAACCTCGCCGAGGTCGTCGACGGGCTCGTCATGCTCGTCGACGATCCGGAGACGCCGATCGAGCGGCTCACGCAGGTGGTCAAGGGGCCCGACTTCCCGACGCGCGGCTACATCTACGGCACCGCCGGAATCGCCGACGCGTACACGACGGGGCGTGGCACGATCACGCTCCGCGCCAAGGCGCACGCCGAAAAGATGCGGGGCGGACGCGAGGCGATCATCATCACCGAGCTCCCGTACCAGGTGAACAAGGCGAGCCTCATCGAGAAGATCGCGGAACTCTCCGGGGAGAAGAAAATCGAGGGGATCTCGGAGATCCGCGACGAGTCCAGCCGCGAGGGGATCCGGGTCGTGCTCGAGTTGGGGCGCGGGGAGATCCCGCAGATCATCATGAACCAGCTCCACAAGCACACCCAGATGCAGACGACCTTCGGGATCATCATGCTGGCGCTCGTCGACCGGCGGCCGCAGATCGTCAACCTGAAGCAGATGCTCGAGGCGTTCGTCCGCTTCCGTCGCGAGATCGTGACGCGGCGGACGCGCTTCGATCTGGCGCGCGCGGAGGAGCGGGCCCATATCCTCGCCGGCCTCCGCAAGGCCGTGGAGCACCTCGACGAGGTGATCCGCCTGATCCGCCAGGCCGAGAGCCCGGACGCCGCGAAGGACGCCCTGATGGCCCGCCTCGACCTCTCGGAGATCCAGGCGAAGGCCATCCTCGACATGCGGCTCCAGCGCCTCACCCAGCTCGAGCGCCACAAGGTCGTGGAGGAGCACGAGCAGACGCTGGCGCTCATCGAGGAGCTGAAGGGCATCCTGGCGTCCGAGCGGAAGCTCATGGAGATCATCCGGAAAGAGCTGCTCGCGCTCAAGGAGGAGTACGGCGACGCGCGGCGCACCGAGATCCTCACCGAGACGACCGAGCTGACGATCGAGGATCTCCTGGCCGACGAGGAGATGGTCGTCACGATCACGCGCTCCGGCTACATCAAGCGGACCCACGTCGAGGCGTATCGGAGCCAGCGGCGTGGCGGCAAAGGCGTGACGGGCATGGAGACCAAGGAGGAGGATATCGTCGAGGACCTCTTCGTCGCCTCGACCCACTCCTACCTCCTCTTCTTCACCGCGCTGGGCAAGGTCCATTGGCTCAAGGTCCACGAGATCCCCGAGGGCGGGCGCCAGGCGAAGGGGAAGGCGATGGTGAATCTCCTGTCGCTCGGCGAGGGCGAGGCGGTCGCCACGTGCGTGCCCGTGCGCGACTTCGGGGCGGGCGGCTACGTCCTCTTCGCGACCAAGCAGGGCAAGGTGAAGAAGACCGAGCTGGAAGCGTTCTCGCACCCGCGCGCCGGCGGTATCCAGGCGATCGGCCTCGAGGACGGCGACATGGTCATCACGGCGCGCCGCACCGACGGCCAGCGCGAGGTGATGATCGCGACGAAGCTCGGCATGATCATCCGCTTCCCCGAGGAGGAGGTGCGCCCGATGGGGCGCGGCGCCGCTGGCGTGCGAGGCATCGAGCTGGAAGAGGGCGACGCGGTCATCAGCGCCGATGTCGTGCAGGAGGGCGTCACGATCCTGACCGTGACCGAGCGCGGGTACGGCAAGCGGACGCCGCTCGAGGAGTACCGGCTCCAGGGCCGGGCGGGCAAGGGGATCATCGACATCAAGACCGGCGGTCGCAACGGCAACGTCGTCACCATGCTCCAGGTGCGCGATGGCGACGACATCCTCGTCGTGACGACCAAGGGCAAGGTCATCCGCTTCCACGCCGCCGACGTCTCCTCCCAGGGCCGCAACACCTGGGGCGTCCGCATCATCGAGCTCGACGCGGACGACCACGTCGGCTCCGTGGCCCGCGTCGAAGCCGAAAGCGCCGCGCCTGTCGAAGCGCAGTAGCCGCCCGTGCTGGACCTCCGGCTGATCCGCGAGGATCCCGAGGCGGTCGCGCGCGGGCTCGCCGACCGGGGCGGTGCGGAGCTGGTGAAGAGCGTGCTCGACCTCGACGCCTCCCGCCGTCGTCTCGTCAAAGAGAGCGAGGAGCTCAAGGCCCTCAAGAACCGCGCCTCGGAGACGATCGGCCAGGCGAAGCGGCGTGGCGAGGACCCTGCGGCGGAGATGGCGCGGATGCGTGAGGTCGGCGAGCGCATCAAGGCGCTCGAGGCCGAGCTCCAGCGGGTGGACGCCGAGCTCGAACGCGTGCTCCTCCAGATCCCGAACCTCCCCGACCCGTCGGTGCCTCCCGGGACCACCGAGGCGCAGAACGTCGAGGTGCGCCGCTGGGGAACGCCCCGCGCGTTCGGCTTCATCCCCAGGCCCCACGAGGAGCTCGGCGAGGCGCTCGGCCTCCTCGACTTCGCGCGCGCGGCGAAGATGGCGAAGTCGCGGTTCACGGTCCTGTGGGGCGCGGCGGCGCGCCTCGAGCGCGCGCTGATCCAGTTCATGCTCGACCTCCACACGCGGGAGCACGGCTACACGGAGGTCTGGGTGCCGCACCTCGTGAACGCGGCGACGATGCAGAACAACGGGCTCCTCCCGAAGTTCGAGGAGCAGATCTTCAAGACGCTCGAGGCCGACGAGGGCCGCGCGCTCTACATGATCCCCACCGCCGAGGTGCCGGTGACGGCGCTCCACACGGCCGAGATCCTCTCCGAGCCGACGCTGCCGCGCCGCTACGTGGCGTTCACGCCGTGCTACCGCCGCGAGGCGGGGACGTACGGCAAGGACATGAAGGGGATGATCCGCCAGCACCAGTTCGACAAGGTGGAGCTGGTGAAGATCACGACGCCCGCGCAGTCGAACGACGAGCTCGAATCCATGGTCCGGAACGCCGAGGAGGTGCTGCGGCGCCTGGAGATCCCGTACCGGGTCGTCCTCCACTGCGCCGGGGACATGGGGTTCCAGGCGGCGAAGAGCTACGACGTGGAGGTCTGGCTCCCGGGGCAGGGGAAGTTCCGCGAGATCTCCTCATGCTCGAACTGCGAGGCGTTCCAGGCGCGCCGGGCCGAGATCCGCTACCGCGCGGCCAGTGGCGGTAAGGTCGACTACTGCCACACCCTCAACGGCTCCGGCCTGGCCGTCGGCCGGGCGCTGATCGCGGTGCTCGAGAACGGCCAGGAAACGGACGGGAGTGTGACGATCCCGTCCGTGCTCCGACCGTACATGGACGGCCTCGTCCGCCTCACGCGGCCGACGTAGGCTCGCCGCGCGAGCCGCGCCGCGACCGCCGGCCCGTGCGACAATCCCTGCTCACGGAGGGCTAGCCTCAACTGGTAAGGCAGTGGACTTGAAATCCACCGGGGCGCAGGCCCCTTGGGGGTTCGAATCCCTCGCCCTCCGCCAATCAAATCACGAAGTCGCGGATCATGGCGTGACGGCATTCCAACCGGCCAAAGCGTGAAATTGTGCCAGAACTGTGTCAGAACTCTGGTTGAGGCTCTATCAGCAGTGAAATGGTCGCGTCGCCCGGGGCGTGGGGCGTCCGAGTGCGACGTGGTGGCGGTAGCGATTCAGCCGGGTCACAACGGAGATGCTACCGCCGCGCAAACTGCTGCGGATCATCCAACTCGGCGGATCAGAGATCTGCGTGCTGAGGGCCCTTCAGAGTGTGTCGGGACTTCGACCCCTGAAGGACGGCTAGGATACTTCCGCGCGCAGACTGGCCCGCTCCTTTCGGCTGGGCGGGGCGTGCTGCATGGCGCGAAAGGTCTGACGGAGCGTTTGCGTGCGGACTTCATCGATCGAGCGTGTCGCCCGCCAATGCTCGCTAAAGCAGTTCACGTCGGCAGGAATCCGAATGCGGCGCGGGTGCCTCAAGACGGCGAAGGCGCTCGGCCTGACGATGCCGCCGTCGATTCAGATCCGGGCCGATAAGATCATCCAGTAACCGAGGCGAGGAGCGCGCGCCCGGGCCCGGCGAATGAACAGCATTACGGAGGACGCGCGTTGGGGTTCGATCCAGGGGAGGGCAGAGCATGCGTCAATCTCGCTTCGTTCCTGTCGCTGGATGGTTGTCCCTGGTGGTCTTGGTCGTCCTCGCCGGATCTCCCACGCTAGGTCAGGCACCCAAGTATGGCGGCGGGCTCACTCTGCGGTTGCGCGAGGACCTGCCGCAGGGGTTCGCAATACACGAAACTGCCACGATCTCCACCATGTGGCCAGCCATGCCCTGCTTCAGCAACCTGGTGCTCTTCGATCCGCTCAAGACCACGCACCGGATGGACGCGATCGTCGGCGAACTGGCGGAGAGGTGGTCGTGGCAAGACAACGACCGCAGCCTGGTCTTCTTCCTGCGGACGGGAGCGAGGTGGCACGACGGCACGCCCGTCAGCTCTAAGGACGTGAAATTCACCTTCGACTTGCTTCGCGAGACGCCGGACGCTTCGGCCAGGCTCCGCATCAACCCGCGGCGAGACTGGTATACGAACGTCGAAGCCGTTGAAGCCGTCGATCCCCAGACCGTCGTGTTCCGACTGAGACGGCCGCAACCCTCGCTGCTCCTGATGCTCGCATCCGGCTACACGCCGATCTACGCGGCTCACGTGCCGCCGGCCAGCTATCGCACGGGTTGCGTCGGGACCGGGCCCTTCAGGCTGAAAGAGTGGCGCAAGGGCGAGTTCGTCGAGTACGTGAAGAACCCGGACTATTTCGTCAAGGGACGACCCTATCTGGCCGGCCTCCGGTATCTGATCATCGGCGAGCGAGGAACGGCGACGGCGGCGCTCCAGGCTGGCCGGGTGGACACGGCGTTCCCTGGCCAGACACCCAAGCCGATCGCGGAACGACTCAGGAAGGCAGTGCCCCAGCTCGTGATGACGCCGGTGAACACGAGCGTCATCGATCATCTCGTCGTCAACACCAAGAAGCCGCCCTTCGATAATGCGAAGGTGCGGCTCGCCCTGAGTCGCGCCATCGACCGCCGCGCGCTGATCGACGCCGTGTACCAGGGCGGGGCGGTCCTCGGAGCCTCGATGGCTTCCCCGCCCTACGGAGTGTGGGGGCTCCTCGATAAGGACATCCGTGCACTCCCCGGCAATGGCAAAGCGGCCGACGAGAAGGCGAGGGCGCGGACCCTCCTGGCCGAGGCGGGGTTCGGGCCCAAGGCCCCACTGAGGCTCGAGATCTTGACGCGCGCGCTCCCCGACTTCCTCGATGTGGCCTCCTTCGTGATCAATGAGTTGAAGCATGTCGGCGTGGAGGCGTCCCTTAAGCAGGTGGAGTCGGCCCAGTGGCATCCGCTGCAAACGCGCGGCGACTTTCAGATCGGGATAGAGCGGACCGGTATCGAGCCGGACGACCCGGACGCCAACTTCTACGAGAACTACGGCTGCGGGTCGCCGCGCAACTATCCCCGTTACTGCGACGAGGAGATCTCGCGGCTGATCGATCAGCAATCGCAGGAGCTGAACCCAGCCAAGCGCCTCGCGCTGGTTCAGGTAATCCAGAGAAAGCTCGAGGAGGCTGCGGTCCGCCCCGTGCTGGGGTGGCGGCTGGACTACTACACGGTCTGGCCGTATGTGAAGAACCTGGTTCCTCACCAATCCATATACAGCTGGGGCCGCATGCAGGAGGTGTGGCTCGACAAGTGACGTATGCACGCTGCTCTTCGCGGGCGGGGGACACCCGAATGTGGCCTCACAGGGCCGAGGACCCGGTCTTGGGCCGGGCCGACGAGAGTTCACTGTGCCAGAACTATCGGCCAGCAACGGTCGCAATCGGGCAAAATCGCTGAACAGACGTCTTAGGGCAGGGGCCTGGGATTGTTGCCAATGGTGCCCGATAGTCCTTTCCGGTTTGAGAACATCCACGACCCCACACGTGGTTTCGGAGTTCGAATCTCCGGTCCTCCGCCAAACTTCTCGGGGATTTGAGTACTGAGAATCGCGGAAGATCGGAGAGACGGAGAAGTCCCCGAGCGCCGCGGCCGGCTTGCGGTCGGGCTGCGCGCCGACCTCGCCCTGTGGGCGGTCGCGCATCCCGCACGAACTGGCCTAGTGGATGGGCGGCAATCCCTGCGCGGGGGCGAGCAAGGACGGCATCCCCAGACGCTTGCGCTGACCCTGCGGCGGACCTGCTTGTGCAGGTGCGGGAGCTACATTAGTATCCCCGAACATTGGCGGTGCTGACGGTCGTAGCACCGCTCGAGGGGCCGGCGGCCAGGTCGGTGGCTCCGATCCTCGAGACCGTGAAAGGACGCGCGCCGCCGACGCTCGAGACTGCGTCGCACGGCCACAGCCACTCGAACTCAGGGAGGGTCACGCATGCGAAAACTTCTCAGCGCTGCCCTGGCCGTCGCGGCATGGGGCCTGGTCGGCGGCCCGGTCGGCTCCAGCCCCGCGGCGGCCGAGACCATCAAGATCGCCCATTCCACCTGGGTGGGCTATGGGCCGCTCTACATCGCGCGCGACAGAGGCTTCTTCAAGAATCACGGCGTCGAGGTCGAGCTTACGGTGATGGAGGATCCGAAGCTGCGCTTCACCGCGCTGCGCGCCGGGCAGATCAACGTCATCGCGAGCACGGTCGACACGGCGCTGCTCTACCTCAAGAAGCCGGACGACTTCAAATATGTGGCGGCGATCGACGATTCGAACGGCGGCGACGGTATCGTCGCGACCAGGGACATCCAGTCGATCAAGGATCTCAAAGGCAAGAAGGTCGCGGTCAACGAGGGCTCGGTGTCCCAGTTCTATCTCAACGTGCTGCTGGCCAAGGCCGGTCTCAAGGAATCCGACCTGCAGACAGTCAACATGACGGCGGCGGACGCGGGGAGCGCGTTCGTGGCGAAGAAAGTCGACGCAGCGGTGACCTGGGAGCCCTGGCTCAGCCGCGGCAAGGCGAGCGAGCACGGCCATCTCCTAACCGACAGCTCGAAGACGCCCGGCCTGATCACCGACGTGTTCATCGTTCCGAAGCAGTTCGTCGCCACGCACAAGAAGGAGCTCAAGGGCATTGTCGCGGCGTGGAACGAGGCCGTTGCCTATCAGCGCGCCCATCCCGACGAGGCCAATCAGATCATGGCCAAGGGCGTGGGCGGTTGGCTCAAGGACCCGAAGGTGTTCGCCGAGACGCTGACCGGCATCAAGTTCTACGGCGCCGAGGACAACAAGAACTTCTTCGGCACCAAAGCCAACCCGGGCCCGCTCTCCCGGACCGTCAAGGAGGCCATCGACGTCTGGTCCAGCCACGGCAAGATCCAGGTGAAGACGACGCCGAGCGATCTTATCGACTACGAATTCGTCAACGAATGATCGCCTCGTTCCTCGAGGCGTATACCGCACCGAAAAGGGAGATCCCACGGCGGGTTTACCTCACGGTGAGTACGCTCGTGGGGCTCTGCAGCCTGCTCGCCTGGTGCACGCTCAGCTATGGCGGGCTGGTGCGCTCGGATTTCCTGCCGACCCCCGTCGCCGTCGTCCAGGCGGGCATCGACATGGCCCGGGACGGCTCGCTCTTCGTGAACACGGCGGCGAGCGTCACCGAGATCATGGCGGGCTTCATCGTCGCCTCGTTGATCTCGGTGCCGCTCGGCATCCTGATGGGCAGCTTCAAGATCGTCGAGGCGGCGGTCGAGCCGGTCACCAATTTCGTTCGCTATCTCCCGGTCTCGGCCCTGATCCCATTGCTCATCCTCTGGGTCGGCATCGGCATCGAGGAAAAGATCACCGTCATCTTCATCGGCACCTTCTTCCAACAGCTCATTCTGATCGCCGACGTCTCGCGCGGCGTCTCCCAGGATCTGCTCGACGTCTCCTACACGCTCGGCGCGGATCGGCGGACGGTGGTGACGCGTGTGCTGATCCCTGCCACCATGCCGGGCGTCATGGACACGCTCCGGGTGACCCTCGGCTGGGCCTGGACCTATCTCGTGGTCGCCGAGCTGGTCGCCGGCAACAAGGGGCTCGGCTATCTCATCCTCAACGCCTCGCGCGGGCTGTTCACCGACCAGATCTTCCTCGGCATCATGGTGATCGGCCTGCTCGGCCTGATTTCCGACCAGCTCTTCAAGTTCATCCGGGATTGGCTGCTGCCCTGGGCCAGCAACCCCTGAGGCACGCGGTCCGCCGAACATGGGCAAGCTGCGCATTGACAACGTCCTCCTGCGCTTCACGCCGCGGATGGGACACCCAGTCACGGCACTCGACCGCATCTCCCTCGAGGTCGACGAGAACGAGTTCTCGGTCATCGTCGGCCCGTCGGGCTGCGGCAAATCCAGCCTGTTACGGCTGGTCGCCGGCTTGATCCAGCCGACGGCGGGCGCCATCTATCTGGACGGCAAGCTGGTCACCAAGCCGGGCAAGGACCGCGGCATGGTGTTCCAGTCCTACACCCTGTTTCCCTGGCTCACCGTGCAGGACAACCTCGAGTTCGGCCTTAAGATCGCCGGCATGGCCGCCGAAGAGCGCGCCGCGGTCGCGCGCCGCTTCATCGCGGAAGTCGGCCTCGAAGGCTTCGAGCGCGCCTACCCCAAGCAACTCTCGGGCGGCATGATGCAGCGCGTGGCACTTGCTCGGGCGCTTGCCAACGATCCCGACATCCTGCTCATGGACGAGCCGTTCGCGGTGCTCTTCATCACCCACGACATCGACGAGGCAATCCGGCTCGGTGACCGGGTTTACGTCATGACGGCCCGGCCAGGCCGCATCAAGGAGGAGGTCGCGATCGACATCTCGCGTCCCCGCTCGGTCGATGTGCTGACCGCGGACGAGTTCATCGCCATCAAGCGGCGCATCATGGCGCTGATCCGCGAAGAGGCGGTCCGCGCGATGAGCTGAGGAGCAGCCCGAAGGGCCATGCAGCCCTTGGGGGTGCGAATCCCTCGCCCTCCGCCACTTAAATGCGGGAAGATCGTCCTGACGGTGCCGGAGGTCGATAGTCGTGGATCACGACCGCGAACGCCTTCGAGACCTCAGTGCTCGGCTGATGAAGCTTCACCGGGCACTTCTAGACCGTGAGCGGCGTAGATACGAAGACCGGCGCGGGTCGATTCCGTCAGGCGAGCTGCTTCAGGTTGTCATAACGGACCCGCAGTTCGCCTGGCTGCGGTCGCTTTCGGTGATGGTCGCGGAGATTGACGCGACCGTGGATGCGGGCGACCCGATGACGGAGGAGACCGTCGCCAGAATGTTCCAGGGCGCGTACCGGTTGCTCAAAGCCGGAGGCGACAGCGAGTTCCAACTCAAGTACCTTGACGCGCTGCAGGACTCTCCGGATGTTGTGATGGCGCATGCCGAAGTGAGCCGAGTGCTCCCGGCATCGCTCTCGTCGAAAGGGCCATCCTAGGGCCGCGTCCTACGCGGCGTCCATCGGGCCATGCTTTGCCCTCTTGTGCCGCCCCAGATGCATCGGGAGGGCGAAGACGCGGTGACACTCTGGACACGCGAGAGCGTCAGTCCGATGACTGCGTCGCTCCAGTATCTGGCGCTCAGGCTCGGGGACTCCGAGCATGCGCCGGATCGTCGCGATTCGATCGCTCGGGATGCGCTTTCTGGCGATGCGCGCTAAGCGCGCCGCCTCGGTTTCCTGACGAGCGAACTTTGCTGAGAGCTTGATGCCCATCGTGTCTGAACGCTCCCAATCTGGTCGACGAGAAGCTCTGGCTGCGGCTGGTGCTGCATTCTCGCGAGGGCGAGCCGTCGCCCACGCGTCACTAGATTATAAACAAAACTATGAGCAAAACGCGCGCTGCACGGGAGGGGCGAAGGTACCAGGGAGACCCCGGCGGCGCCCCGGGCGCCCAGTGCTATACTGGCTCGCGCGATGTCTGGCGACGGCCCGAAGACAGCGTACGAGCTCGCGATGGAGCGGTTGCGCCAGAAGGACCGGGAGTCCGCGGTCGAGGAGCAGCGCCCGCTCACAGACGCGCAGAAGGTAAGCATCGCCGAGGCGCGAAACGTCTACCAGGCCAAGGTCGCCGAGCGCGAGATCCTCCACCAGGATGCGCTCGCCAAGGCGAAGACCCACGAGGAAATCGAGAAGCTCAACAAAGAGATGGGGCGCGACCTCGAGCGGCTGGCTGGCGAGCGTGACCGGAAGATCGACGAGATCAGGAAGCGCGGGTAGGGTCGAGCCGCCGCCTCCCTGATCGTCTCGTCTGCCCCCATGCCGATCGCCCGCGTGAATGGCGTCTCGCTCTACTACGAAGTCGCCGGGCGCGGCGCCCCGCTCGTGCTCGTCCACGGCTTCGCGTGCGGCATCCGGAGCTGGGACCCCCAGGTTCGCGCGCTGTCGCGGTACCGCCGCCTGATCACCTACGACGTGCGCGGCCACGGGCTGTCGGACGCGCCGCCCGAGGCCGCGGCGTACTCCCAGGCGACGTCGGTCGCCGATCTGCACGCGCTCCTCGCGCACCTGAAGATCGGGCGTGCGGTCGTCGGAGGACTCTCCATGGGCGGGAACATTGCGCTGAACTTCGCCCTCGCCCATCCGGCAATGGTCAGCGCGCTGATCGTCGCCGACACCGGCGCCGGCTCCGAGGAGGCCGGCGACTGGGCCGCGGGACTGCGCGCGTTCGCGGACGTCCTGAACCGTGGCGGCGTGGAGGCATTCGCCGACATGGCGGTGGCGCACCCGCTCTTCGCCCGCTACGTGGCCCAGGGGCCGGAGGCCGAGCGGCTCGTCCGTTCCTGTCTCATGACCCATCGGGCCCGGGGCCTCGCCCACACCGCCCTCGAGGTCTTGGCCAAGCGGCCGAGCATCTACAGCCTCGACGCGCGCTTGCGCGCGCTGGGCGTGCCCACGCTCCTGATCGTCGGCGAGTACGACACGCCCTGCCTGAAGCCCCACCGATTCATGGCCGACGTCATGCCGAAAGCGCGCCACGTCGTCCTGCGTGGCGTGGGCCACCTGACGAATCTGGAAGCGCCTGCGGCGTTCAACGCCGCGGTGAAGAGCTTCCTCCGGCTCCGCGCCGCGCTCCGACCAGGTCACTAGCCCAGGCTTCGGCACGCCGGACTCGCGGCTGCACCAGGCTGGTGCAGTTGCACCAAAGTGGTGCAAGACACCCGCGCCGCGCCGCCGGGCCACGGGACAACGGAACAAGAGAAATCAAAAGGACTTCGCCAACTCGCGCGCGAGTGGCACCGCCATTGCGATTCCGCCGAGCGGGTTGCGGGCGCGAACCTTCCGGAAATCGGCGACGACCTCTTGCACGCGGTGAGGTGGCCCTGATGGGCGACAAGGCGCAGACGCCGGCGCGAATCCTCGTCATCGACGACGATTCAGGAAACGTCAGGCTCCTCGAGCGGTTCCTCAAAGACGCCGGGTACCGCGACGTTCAGAGCACGACCGACTCACGGAAGGCGCCTGCGCTCTACCAGACCTTCCAACCGGATCTCATCCTGCTCGATCTCATGATGCCGTACCTCGACGGGGTGGCCGTGATCCAGCAGCTCTCCATTCCCGAGGGCGTCTATCTCCCGGTGCTCGTGCTGACCGCGGACGTGACGCTCGAGGCCAAGCAGCGCGCCCTGGCCGCCGGCGCGAAAGACTTCCTGGCCAAGCCGTTTGACCGGCTCGAAGTCCTCCTGCGGATCAAGAACCTGCTCGACACTCGGCGGCTCTATCTCGAGCTCGAGCGCCACAACCGATCGCTCGAGCAGACGGTCCTGGAGCGAACCCAGCAATTTCTGCGGAGCGAGAAGCTCGCCACGATGGGATCCCTGCTCGCCGGTGTCGCGCACGAGCTCAACAACCCCCTGGCGGTCCTCATGGGACAAACGCATCTCATGCGAGAAGTCGTCCGGGACGGACCGCTCCGCCAGCGAACCGAGCAGATCCGCGCGGCGGCCGAGCGCTGCGCGCGCATCGTGCGCAACTTCCTCGCGATGGCCCGCCAGCAGCCGCCGGAGCGTCATGAGGTGGCCCTCAATCAAGTGGTTCGAGAGGCGGTCGAGCTCCTCGCCTACGAGCTGCGGACCGACAACATCGAGGCCGTCCTCGATCTGGCGGACGACCTCCCCGTCCTCTGGGCCGACGCCCACCAACTCCACCAGGTCGTGGTCAATCTCGTCGCGAACGCGCATCAGGCGATGCGGAGCCTGCCCGCCGCCCGCCGGATCACCATCACGACCCGCTTCGACCGTGAGCGGGCGCGTGTCCAGCTCGCGATCGCCGACACCGGCCCCGGGATCCCGCGCGACATTCAGGCCAAGATCTTTGAGCCGTTCTTCACGACCAAGCCGCCGGGCCAGGGGACGGGCCTCGGGCTCTCGCTGTGCCAGGGGATCGTCGAGGAGCACGGCGGCACGATCGCGGTCGCCAGCGGAGCCGGCGAGGGAGCCGCCTTCCAGATCGACTTCCCGATCCTGACGCGCCCCCTCGGGCCCACGCGAGCGGCCGGGGCGACCGTGCTCCCCACCCTTCCCCCGATCGGCGCCAAGGCGATCCTCGTCGTTGACGATGAACCAGAGATCGCCGGGGTGCTCGCCGAAGCCCTGGAGCGGATGGGACATCACGTCGAGGTTGCACTGGGCGGCGGTAGGGCGTTAGAGCTCCTCACGCAGCGAACCTATGACCTTGTCCTCAGCGACACCAAGATGCCGGGCGTCGACGGCGTCGGTCTCTATCGTGAAATCGAGCGCCGATTTCCCGCGCTGCGTGAGCGAGTGGTGTTCCTGACGGGGGATGTCCTCGATCCTGAGAAGCGGGCCTTCATCGAGCGCGCGGGGCTGCCGTTTCTGACGAAGCCCTTCGACGTCGAGGAGGTTCGACGGGTCGTCCACCAGGTCCTCGCCGGTGGCGGGCAACGTCGGTGAAAACTCAGGTGGATGGCGGGGCGTCGGCGGGCGGCCCTCCCGAGAGGGCGAGCGCGACGAGATGCTCGAGGCGTGGGAAGTCGAACGGCTTGGGGACATACGCGAAGACGCCGGCGCTCAGCGCTTCACCCGCGGCCTCGGCGTCGTCATTGGCTGTGACCATGAGCACCGGGACCCGTATCTTGTTCTGACGCATTTTCTTCAGTAGCTCGAGGCCGTCCATGCGCGGCATACGCATGTCGAGCAGGACAAGGTCGAATTGCGTGCGGCGGAGGAGGGGAACCGCCTTGACCCCATCGGTCGCCGTCTCGACCTCATAGTCGTGGCCGTGCTCCAGGCCCGTGAAGAACTCCTGCAGGAGCTGGATGATCTCGGGGTCATCCTCGACGATCAGAACCCGCTTGGACACTCTGGCAGTATACCTAACCAATAGCCGCGCGAAGCACTCGTTGGTCACGTCGAGGTCGTCACGGGCCCCGCCGAGTCGCCGCAGGGAATCGGCTGCCCGACTGGGACGCCTTCGCCGACGCGCGAGTGGAGAGTTACCGGCGGGCCCAGCATCGCTACATCGGCGCGGGCGCGTCCGGGAAGACCGACGTCCGCGCGATCCCGGCCGAGCACTTCACCCTCAGCGTGATGTTCGTGCCGCCAGGGCAGGGCAACGCGGCCACCGCCACGAGGTCGAGGAGGTGTTCTTCGTCCTCGAGGGCAAGGTGAAGGTCTTCTTCGGGCTCCAGGCGAAGCGCGACGCGCACCTCGGGGCGACGCGCGCGTGACGGTCGGCGTGTCCGTCAAGCGCAAGGAAGACGCGCGCCTCCTCGTCGGCGCGGGCCGCTACCTCGACGACCTCACGGCCTCCGAGCTTCTGCATCTCGCGGTCGTTCGGAGCCCGCATCCCCACGCGCGCGTCCTCGCCGTCGACCGGCGCGCGGCGCTCGCGGGCGCGGGGACGGTCGCGGTGCTCACCGTCGACGACCTGCCCGAGTTGGCCGGGTCGATCCCGCCGCTCGTGCCGACACCGACGATCCGGTCGTATGCCCACGCGGTGCTAGCCGGGCCGGTCGTCCGCCACGCCGGCGAGGCCGTGGCGGGCGTCGTCGCGGAGGATCGGTACCGCGCCGCCGACGCCGCCGAGCGGGTCCGCGTCGAGCACGAGGTGCTGCCGGCGGCCACGACGCCCGCGTCGGCGCTCGCCCGCGGCGCGCCGCGTGGTCACCCGACTGGCCCGACAATCTTGCCAGCCGGAACTGCGTCGTGGTCGGCGACCCCGACCGAGGCTTCGCCGAGGCCGCGGTGGTCGTCGAGGGCGACTTCGTCTATCCCCGGATGACCGGCGTGCCGATCGAAGCGCGCGGCGTGTTCGCCGTTGTCGACCCGCTGAGCGGGGTGCTCAGCGTCTGGAGCTCGACCCAGGTGCCGTTCGCCGTGCGCAGCGCCATCGCCAGGGTCCTACCCGGACAGCGTGACGTGGGCGTTCGGTGCTCACGGCGCCGCCGTCGAAGTCGACGTCGAGGCGGGGGCGGTGCGGCTGCTCGCGTACGCCGCGGTGCACGACTGCGGGCGGCCCATCAACCCGATGGTCGTGGAAGGCCAAGTCCACGGAGGTATCGCGCAGGGGATCGGCGCGGGTCTCCAGGAGGAGCTGATGTACGACGAAGCGGGGCAGCTCCTCACCGCCACGTTGATGGACTACGCGCTGCCCCGCGCCGACCAGGTGCCTCCGCTCGGCGTCGAGCACCTCGAGCACGCGTCGGCGGTGAACGCGCTCGGGATCAAGGGCGTGGGCGAGAGCGGCGTCATCGCGCCGGGCGCCGCCATCGCGGGTGCCGTCGAGGATGCGCTCGCAGAGTACGGGGTGACGGTGGACCGTATCCCGCTCACGCCCGCCCGCGTGTTCGAGCTGCTGCGCAGCGCCCGGCGCAGGCACTCGTGACGCGGGTCGTCGCCCCGTAGTCGTCCTGGCACGTGCCCATCCGCTCCGTCCCAGAACCGCGCGGAATCTCGTGGACGTCCCTGTGGCACCCCCCTTGCACAATCCGCAACGATAGTTCTGCGAGCCGGAGGCGTGCCATGACCTGTCCGCGCTGCCAAGAAGCCGAGGCGTCGAGCGAGCGGTGTCCTAGGTGTGGCGTGGTCGTCGCCACCTACCTGGCCGCGCTCGAGAAGATGCGGCGGACACCCCCGCCCCGTCCGTCCGCGCCCGCAGCTCCTCTGGTGCCGGCCGCCGCGTCGGGCGGCGTCTACGCCCTCTCCTTCCACGGCCACGCCGGCACGCTGTTCGGGATCCAGATCGTGAACATGCTCCGGGCGCTCCTGACCCTGGGCGGCTACTACTTCTGGGGCAAGGCGAGAGTGCGGTCCTACGTCTTCGGCCAGACCGCGCTCGAGGGTGACCGGTTCGCCTACCACGGGACGGGTGGCGAGCTGGCCCGCGGGTTCGCGAGAGCGATGGCCTTCTTCATCCTGCCGGTGATCGCGCTCAACCTGCTGCCGCGGCTCCTCGGCACCGGCCCGCTCCTCGAGCGCTCCGCGCAGCTCCTGGGGTACGTGGTCGTGTCGGTGTTCATGCCGATCGCCGCGGTCGGCGCGCACCGCTACCGGTTGAGCCGCACGTCGTGGCGGGGCATCCGCTTCTCGTTCCGCGGACGCACCCGGGACTTCGTCAAGCTCTTCATCGGCGGCTCGATGCTCACGACGCTCACCCTGGGCCTCTACTATCCGGTGTTCGACACCCGACGGCGCGCCTTCATGGTGGCGCACGCGCACTTCGGCAACCGCCCCTTCGGCTTCGACGGGAACGGCCGGCAACTCCTGCTTCCATTCGTCGTGGCGGTCCTCCTCACGGTGCCGACGCTCGGGCTCGGCTGGTTCTGGTACGTGGCGCGGAAGCGCCGTTACTTCTGGGAGCACACGACCTTCGACCGTGCGCGGTTCCGCTCCACCGTGACGGGACGCCTGCTCCTGAACCTCGTGGGCGGTAATGTGCTGCTGCTCATGGTGACGCTCGGTCTAGGTTGGCCGTGGGTGCTCGTCCGAAACGCACGGTTCGCCTGCGACACCGTGAGGCTCGCCGGGGCGCTCGACCTCGCGGGCGTCGTGCAGGCCCCCCAGAGCGAGGCCGCTACCGGCGATGCGCTCTCGACATTCCTTGGGATGGACGTCGGCATCGCGTAGCCATGGCGACGGTCTTCGCCGCGCACTATCTCGACGGGCAGACCCCCGTGCGCCGGCGCGCCTCGGTCCGCGTTGCCGCGACCGGGCTCGAGATCGCGGTGGAGGGCGGCGCGACGCTGTGGTGGCCGCTTGGCGCGATCCGTCAAACGCAGGGAATCTACGCCGGCGAGCAGATCCGTCTCGAGCGCGGCGGGGCGATGCCGGAGACCCTCCTGGTGGACGACCCGGCCCTGCTGGTCACCCTGCGCGGCATCGGGGCGGCGGGCCGGCGATTCCGTGGGCCGCGTCGCCCGAGTCTCCGTGTGCTCGTCACGGCCCTCGCGGCGCTCGCGGTGGTCGCCGTCGGCGGCGCCCTCCACGTCTGGGGCATTCCCGCCGCGTCGAGCGTCGTGGCGTCGATCCTTCCGGTCTCGTGGGAGGACCGGATCGGCCGGGCCGCGGTCGCCCAGCTCGCGCCGAGCGACCGGCGATGCCTGGACCCCGCCCTCCAGGCGACGGTCGACGCCATCGTCGCCCGGCTCGTCGTGCGGGCGCCCGACACGTACCGCATCCGCGTCACGATCGTGGACCATCCGGCCGTCAACGCGTTCGCCGCGCCCGGCGGCCACATCGTCGTCCTGCGCGGGCTGCTCGAGCGCACCCGCACGCCCGAGGAGCTGGCCGGGGTCCTCGCCCACGAGATCCAGCACGTCTACCATCGGCACCCGACCCGGCTCGTCGTGCAGCACACGTCGGCCGGGCTCCTGGCGGCCGCGGTGGCCGGCGACGTGAGCGCGCTGATGGCGTATAGCCTGGAAGCCGCCCGGATTCTCGGCACGCTACGTTACTCGCGCCAGTACGAGGCGGAGGCGGACGCCGCCGGGCTCCGCATGCTGGCGACCGCGCGGGTCGATCCGCGCGGCCTGAGCTCGTTCCTCGGCCAGCTCGTCCCCGCGGAGAAGGGCGCGCCGCCGGCGCTCGCTTACTTTGCCTCCCACCCGGCGACCGCGGAGCGGATCACCACGCTGCAGCGTCTGGCTGCCGAGGTCCGGGACACGCCGACCCCGATCGTGACGAGCCGCGACTGGAAGGACATCGCCCGGCTGTGCGGTGCGTGACGAGCCGGGTGGGCGTGTTCCGCCCCGAGCGTCGTAGCATCACGTCGCGCCCCGTGTAACTGCCCGTCAGCGCGTCCTGGCTCAGAGGACACCGGAGAGAGCCCCCCAGCCATTCGACTCGAATCGGGTCCGCTCAAGGCGGGTGGGTTGATTCGATGGGCCTCAGGCAGTATAGGAAGGGAGCGGGAGCCGCGCTCCCGCAGCACAAGGAAAGAGGGGTTGAGCATGAAGGCACGCCTCGCATGGCTGATCGCAGGGCTCATGGTCGTCCACGGCGTCTCGCTGGCTCTGGCCGCCAACCTTGCCGAGAAGGTCAAGGTCGAGCTCGAGAGCACCGAGCGCCACGCCGGGATGGAGCCGGGGACGTACGTGTGTGCCGCCGGCCACCTCCACGTCCGGGGCACGGTGCAGAACCTCGCCGACGTCCCACTGGGGCCGATCAAGGTCGCCGGCCGAGCGCTCGACTCCGCCGGCAAGGTCCTGGGCACGGCGACGGCCTCGACCGAGCAGCGAAAGCTCAGTCCCGGCGCGAAAGCCGGATTCGACCTGGAATTCGTCACCGTCACCGGGCCGCGGATCCAGCAGGTGAAGAAGCACGAGATCAAGGTCGTCGACGCTCCGGTCGCGCGCTGACGACCCCGGCGACTGAGGAGGCCTCGATGGGGCACACGCTCGAA
>WNGM01001219.1_pt1 | contig 22369 bp, 43 predicted proteins | sample 5400571 | NCBI WGS metagenome assembly WNGM01 (sample SAMN13153378, study PRJNA577476) | soil metagenome | isolation source: 100 cm soil or saprolite under Garry oak tree replicate 2 | place: USA:California | collected 2016-06-15 | reverse complement strand
CGGATATCCGAGTCCAATATATTGGACTCGGATATCCGATGTGCATACGCGCGCGCAGAGATTGATGTGGAGAGAGAGCAACAACCAACCACAAACACTCTAAATCACTCTAAATGCTCGTCTAGACGCTCATTCTAGGGGTTTGCGAAGGGGATTCTGCCAAATCTTTTAAATACACGCATGTATCCCCATTCACACATGCAACTACGCCTACCAGACGATCTTGGTTCAGGTCGTCAGGCTCGGCAGAAAGTCATACGGCAGGTCCGGTCTTGGATTGAAGAGAAGCAACAGCTTTCGGACATCATTACGGCTCTTCTCAGAGAGGGCTATAATCGGAAGAAAATCGGTGAATATCTCGCGATAGCCGAAAATGGAGCGATGGACGCTTGAGAGTTTGGTCAACTCTATTGCGGAGGACTATCGTAGACGCGTCGAATGGATTCAGCATCAGATTCTTGACATGGCTGATCCAGAAGGAAAAGTTTTGAAGAAAGATGTTGAGTCCATTATCTACCAGCATTATCTCTGTTCGCGTTATGCTGTCAATAGATATCTGGAGACATTAGAGGGAGCGAGAATAATAACGGTCAACAGTAGCTATCTGGTTGTCGAGGCGAAGAAACCGAAATGATTGAATCATTCGTAGAGATTCAACTAGCAGGGACATCCAAATCCGGGAAAACGGAAATCTACGAAGTCAAAAACGTCGAGACTGGCGAAAAATTAGGAATGATCAGATGGTATGCTCGCTGGCATGCCTACTGCTACTTCCAAGAGAATGATATTGTCATGTCGCCTTCATGTTTACTCAATGTTTCCCAGTATCTAAATGGATTAATGGATGAGAGAAAAAAGAAATGATCCATCTGTTCTATACGAAGAAAGGTCACTGTTCCGACTGTTTCAGAAGCACCCGAGCATGGTTCGTCTACAACCGATTCTTGTCTTTGCATCGCTGTTCACGGTGCTGGACTTCTAGTGAAAAGGGTCTGGTTCAGCTAAAGCTAAATGCTAGTGTGCATCACTCTACTGAGTATCCCACGCGCGGCGAGTGACAACAGTGACCCGACCACTTAATTGGAGGAGCATCTCCCCACAGGCTGAATACAACGGCGTGGATGGGAGCGTCACCCGCTTTTGTGCGGGGGCGTGTTCGTTACAGAGTCCGAAAGGGCGATGATTACAAACGAAACTTGACCAAGGCTACGAAATTCACTGGCAATGTGACAAGGGACATATTTTTGGACAAGGCCAGATCACAATTAATCCGTTCAAATGTCCTGTCTGCCAGTCGCCACTAGTCGAAGCGGTCTGGGAGAAAAAAGAATGACTTTCTACTGCAGATTACACCCGGACTTTGAAGGATTAACCATCGGAGCCATGCACGACCATATCGAGATAGATCATCGTGATCTGGTGAAGCATGGTGACAATTACAAGGAGAAGATTGCAGAGTTCTTCCGGCTGAACGTGGAGATGGCTGACTTCCGACGCTCTGATGGTCAGGTTGTTCTGCGGACCTGGGGCCGTCCTCCCAAGCTGGGCCAGTATGTAGCAGACAGCGAGACCGAAAAGAAAAATGAAAGTTGTAATACGCGACGATATTTTACACATTGAAGAAGGCTTGCTTTTCAAGCGTAGAACGGATATCCCATTGGCAAAAATTACCAGTATAACAAGCTCGGGGATTCTAGCGAAAACATGGACTGTCGCAGGTGCTGGAACCGTAAAAATCATCAGAGGTCGGTCACATGACGCCGTCATGAAGCTTGCATTGCAAAAACAGCCGTCTCAAATGCAAAGAGATGTAATAACACAGAAAGAAGTCGTGAAAATAAGGTGTTCTCACTGTAGAACCATGAACCTTGATACCTCAATGACCTGTGCTAATTGCGGTGCACGACTTTGATTGCTGTTCAGGTTTTCGACTATGACTGTCTAGATGAGCAGGAACAACTATGAAAGCGGTCTGTCTCAATGAAATCTGCGACTTCACGGCTAGTCTAGAAAGTTGTGAGGAAGAGCTAGTGGCTCATCCGAAATGGCGGGAGAGCACGGATGCAAAGACGTTGTTGTATACGAAGATTCACGATCATGAGATACAGAATATTGGACATAGGATTGTTCAAGTCAGTGTCAACGTCAGGGACGAGCCGAGTTTCAGGAGGAATCGGCCATGACTCATCATAACGGACACGGTGACTGTCTCTGCGACAAGTGTAATCCTCCGAAGAAGGCTAAGAAATGAGCATGATGATTATTCAACGGCAAACATCTGCTACTGGAAGACATGTGTTGAAGATAATGATCTGTCCAAAATGCGGTGATGCCTGCACGGTCTGTGCGCAGGGTGGAATGTTCGCGAAGTGTTGTCTTGGCCCACAACGAGGTTGATCTGCACATCATGGACGAATACGCATGCCGAGAACATGTTCTGGCAGGACGGCATATTCACTGTTACCGTTGCCAAACCGTTCTAAAATCAATGGACCGCGTCGCAAAATTCCGTAACGGTGGCCGAGCAGTAGTGACCAAGAACAATCTCGCCAAATACTTCTGTCTTCCATGCGGTAAGCTTTTAACTGATAGCACTGTCAGAATAGTGGCATGAATCGTACACGGCTCATTGCCATCGTGCTTCTACTGCTAAGCACGATTGGAACTGCCTATGCGATTCTATACTTGACACAGCAGACACCGGTAATAAGGCCGCCAGCTCTTCCTGCGCTGTCAAGTCCATGCACCAGCCTGGTTGCGGAAGGAAAACCACAACCTGTCAGTGGAGTAATACTGCTAGACTGCGGCCCATCCATACCTGCCTTCACGGTCATCAACGAGAACCAGGCAGTTTTCACACCGACATTCACTCTTCCCTCAGTTGGACAAGGCACTGTGAGTCCTCTCGAAGTTAGCCAAGTAGTAAACCAATGCGCGCAGGGAACAGGCTTCATATTGACCAGTGGCCAATCCGTGCCTCTTCCATCCGGTGACTATGACTATTGTCTAGGCTATGGCAACTTTCCAGCGACAGGTGGACAGAGTATTCCATCATTCAGCATAGGCTGGACCTAAACCATCGGAAGATTCGACAAGCCCGCAAATCTACACAGGTAGCTCTTGTCCGTTGATAGGAGGCAGGCGGGAGTTTCGAGGCTCCGAAAATGAACAATGTCCCACATTGAGCCGGAAACGCTTGAGCACTGGAAGGCTATAGCGGAAGCACAGATATTCCTCAAAGAACAGTATATGAACGATAACATGCAGTTGAGGCGGCGAATCTATACGTTGACTCATCCCACAGCAAGATGGAAAAGAGTCGGTTTCAAACTTCTGACACGGCTGATGAAGCGGGATTGAAGTATCGAATGGTGAACCTGCAGGATTTACCTATAAAAATAACGAATTTCGCAGAGACGCGGAATCGAATCTTGGAACAGTTAGACGATGATGAGTATGTGCTGTGGACCAGTGAGGACGAAGAGCCGTCACAGATGCTTCTCGCCCATCTCAACCATGCCAGAGCCATTTATCCATATTACGCAGTGCGGCGTATCAACCTGGTCAATGGGCGTTTCTACGAGTCTGCTAATCCTGAATACTCGCCGCATCTAGTCTCGAACAGGGTCAGATACAAAGGCGCAATCCATGAAACCGTAATGCCCAGAAAGCCTATGGGAAGAATAGACTATCCAATAATTCACAACCATTCTCTAGACTGGAAGTATTCTAGCGGCTGGAAACAGACCCGTGCATACCGGCCAGTTCTCGCCCTCAAAAAAGGATACCAGGCATTGACAGGACGTTAAAAAATGAAAATTGTCGCTGTCTGCGTCTCCGCTACTGCTCACATCTTTCCAGGCTCTCTACCATTCGTCAATCGTGTCAATGCGATGCCTGCGCCTCCGCGCAGGTCAACGGCTAGAGTAGCGTTTGTAGCCGAGGAGAGAAATCGCGCAGTTCAACAAGCCCTAGATCGCCATCCTGATCTCACCCATATTCTCATGCTAGACTCTTGGTATCTCGAAAATCCGGCGAACGACCATGAATGGAACAGATTCATCAAAGCCTATGATGATCCGGAAACAATACTAGGCGCGTCAACCTACCAGGTTCACGACACGCGCCTTTTCGCAGAACCCATAACATTCTTTGTCGAGATCGCCACCGTGCTAGAAGCGGCCGATTCGACCATGGGAGTAGAAGGCAAAACTGGACGGATCAGAGTCCAGGCTGTCGGCTCAATCTACATCTTTCCAATCTGGGCCTGGAAAACGAGACACTACGAGGCTCGTAAAGACTATTTTCTGCCAGAACACGTCGATCTCTGCCGTTCAAGCGGATACCCGGTCTATCTCTCGTTCGACCATCGTTTCTACAAGAAACCAGTCAGATACGGAGTATGGAAGAAGCTAAGAGTAGCCGCAGGATACGAGCTTAACAGGCTAAAATAATGTGCACTCTAGAAGACTTTGCCCATCTGAAACTAGACACCTACCACAGCCAAGTATTGAAGAATGAACTGGTCAAATGGCACGTTTACTATCTGCCCCGCAACGGCAAACTTCCTGATCCAGTCCTGAAGGGAACAGCGGCGGTTCTGGACATCGGCGCGGGTAACGGTGAAACCTGCCAGTTCTATCTTAACCACGGAGCCAGACGCGTCATCTGTATTGAACCCATGTCTAATCTTCTGGTCGAAAACTTTGGATCAGACGGGCGTGTAACCATACTCCCTGACTATGTGGGATTCATCAAGTCTGACTGTGAAGGCGGAGAACGAGACATGGTAGTCGAAGGCGGCCACGGTGTCCCATCTCGCTGGCATGTTGTCCAGCGTGAAAACCCATCGATCTACAATCGACTGTGGCGTTTCGACGAGGACTGGGGCCCACTATACAAAAAAGCCTTAAGAAAGCTCGGAAGATTACTGGTCGATATCGGTTGAAAATAACTATCTCAAAACCAAAACTTCTCGTGTTCATCATTATCGTCCTCTCAGCGACGATTGGATGGGAAAGCTATCTTGTCTTAGCAGTACCGGCAGGTTCACGCGACTCAATTATCCCTCCGGGAGGAATGACAATCCCTTGTACATATGACATTTATCTTGATTCTAATGCGACAGGTATCCCCGCATATCTAGCAAAAGACTGCAAAACCGGAGATAATGCCTTCTCAGGATCGGATGTGGGAGTTCTCACACAAAGCATTCTTAACAGTCTAACAACAGGAACCGGGTATACTCTATATTATGAGGGACAAGGCACAAAATACATGGTCGCAAATCCAATAATCTTTTCAACAGATTTGCGAATCAGCTTTACTGGCGATGGTATTGGAACCCACTTCATCTGCACAAACGATTGTTTCGATTGGGCTGGATCAGGAACATTCCGAGACATGAGATTCTATAATATGTTCCTTGAAGGACCTCCACCAAACTTTGGCGGGAACCTGTTCAATTTCGGAACAGCCACAATCCAATATTCGTACTGGCAAGGATTGATACTCACCTGTTCAGGTGCTGGAAAATCATGTTTCAAAGGTGGACCGGGAGGAGGCTTCTTATTCAATCAGATTAGTGATACTGTAATGACAACAAGAACTACCAACACTGTCTCAATGATTGACTTGAGAGACAATGCTAATTCAGGAATCAATGCTAACACTTTCGGGCCTAGATTAACATTCAGCAATTCCGGAAAGTTTGCCGTCAGAATAGAAGAGACTAGTGCTGGAACATATGCTTATGATAACGACTTCATCGACATCACAGGCGACCCGGTGCCAGGTGGATTACTAGCTTGTTATGGGTGCTTGTCTACAAAAATCAGTAAGGCATCTGTCTATGACAATACAGGGGCCTTCACAGCCACTGCGCCAATGATTCTTCTGTCGAAAACAATAGGAATTGCAACCCACGATACAACAATCGAGAATTTCTATTCGACAAATGACAACTCTACATATCCAGCGATCAAGCTAAACTCAACTGCGAATCCGTCGGGAGTCATCATCATCAGCCCAAGCGTCAAAGTCATCGATTGTGCTTCTACTTCCCGAATCGTCATCATATATGATACAAGTCAGTTTTTGACCTCTCTTAATAATTGTCTCGCAAGCACATACATCATTAAAGATGGGCAAGGAGGCAATCCAGTCTATCAATTTGGAACTCTGTCAGGCTCGATTTCTACTGGAAGTGGAACTTTCAAATCCACTGGACTGGGGGTAACAATAACCCCGCAGGTAACCGGAAGCATCTGGGTCGATTTTTCTGCATCAGCAAATAGTACGAGTACGACTAATCTTATCACTGTTGCTCTTTTTAGAACAACAGGAGGTATTCCAAGTGCCGGGGCAAGCACAACTGGATCGGAGATAACTGCTTCATCAGCAATTACAGCAGGAGCGAACATACAGCTTTCAAATATCTATGTCGATACAGGACTGACCATTGGAACAGCATACAATTACTATCTTGCATGGAAAGTGACTACGACTACAGCTACACTGACAACTCAGGCGACAAATACATCAGCAGGAACCAATGTCGCCGCTTGGGAAGTCTGATTTTGGGAGGCTAACCTGTGTGGAACACCAAAATATTTCTGCTACTGAGCCTATTGCTTCTTGGAATAGTTTCGGAGGCATTTCCCGTCCAAGCTGTTGTTTCTCTTATTCCCAGCACGAATATTGCACCAATCGACAGTAACACTGAAATTGACAGTGGCCTAACAATGGGAATCAACGGCGCATATCCTGCATCATTGAGTGAAGGCGGATTATGCTTCGTATCGACCACAACAAATCTGAGACAGGTAAAATTTAACATGATAGTCCCTTCCGGCTCACCATTCGGCACGTTTAACGCTCAGCTTTTCGCTTCCTCAGGCACATTCGGAACCAGTTGCCAACCGACAGCTAGCGCTTTGGCAACATCAAATCCTGTCATTATCGGTTCCATAAGCGGCGATACCCCATTCTTCATCTTCGATTCTTACATTGACCTGCAAGCACAGACAATCTATGCTGTAAGCATTAGACTAGTTTCATGCGTGAAATGTGACAGTAGCAACTATTGGTACTTGCAGTATACACAGACCGATTTCAGCATCACCAGCAACATCTACTACTGGAACAATCCCTACGCGGTAGGTCTGCAACATTCAAAATTGAAATACGAAATCGACGGCTCGCCCATAGTCCAACTAAAAACCAAGTTTGGCAGTCTCGATGTCAGAAATCAGCAACAGACGAACAACTTTGCGGTGTACGCGAATGGAACAATCATGTTCAATGTTACGGGTCTAGAGCTTCAACAGGGCAAGTATATATTCAATGCTGTGTCCTACGGTAATGGTACTTTCATCGTCAAATTCGTCGGAGGCAGTCCTTTCACCGTCACAACTTTTGGAACAGCAAGTTATCTCGGCAGTTTTGAACAGATCAGCTATAGCTCAGTAACAAGTGGACCACTAGTTGTCAATTTTAGCTTTGTGCCTTGTATTCCACTTTTCAATCTTCTACCCATATTTGCAGTCGCTCTACTAGCAGTTCCATTAGTAACCACTCTCTATGCTAGAAAAGAATTGTCCCGAAATGCACGAGTTGCTATTACAGCGGTGATTTTGACTGCCATAGTGATAATTATTTGGTTTTCCGCAATTCCGGCCATTGCGAATCTGGTTGCGGGCGCGAGTGTCTGCTGAATCTTCGAGGCGCAAAGATCGGCCTACCCATCCTCTGTCTCCGGCTACTGTTCCAGAATCGGCTCTGGTCTTGGAACGGCGACATTCAGACCGCGATAATACCCGGCCTACAATGCTGGTATTGCCAGCCGTCACAGGCGCCCTATGGAGTTCTCTGGCACATCATCTCATACCCACTCCTCCTTGGAGGAACACCGAACTGGTACATTCTCGCGTCAAGCCTAGGCGACTATCTCGCCATGACGCTGATCGGCGGGAAACAGATTCTTCCAATGTACGGGATGCTCTCGTTCTGGATATGGCTACAGGCACCGTATGACATTCCGATACTCTGGCTCTGCCTGTTCGGGCTTCTCAAATGGCCCCTCGCATTTCTCGGCCCACTCGGAAAACTGCCACTTGGTGCACCTGCTTCAACGTGGAACTTCGTCCTCCAACGCCATTATGTCGGAAGCGATTTCCAATACTACCTCTTGATGGGAATAGTTCTTATCCTAGTCCTAGTCCAGTCACGAGCAGACAAGAATGACAAAATACGTTTGGAGCCTAGACCAGATCGACGACTGTGTAATAGTCACACGAGTAATTGACAGTGGAGAGGAAGGAGAAGATCAGCAACCGATCCTGAAGCTGAGACGGATCAGCCGAGCAAACGCTTTCGCCGGAATCAACGAGATACGCTCCTCGCTAGACATGCTGGAGAAAGAACTGAAAAACGACGAGATCAAAGAAAAGGAAATCGTTCAGAAACAGAAGAACTAACTTCAGGGGAAGTTTTAGCGACCGCTAGAGCAACTTCCAAACGTCCAATGCGTTTCCAATACTTTACTCGACTAACTGCTCGATGGCATAGCGTGCACAAGAGAACGACTTCATGTCTGTCGATGTCCTTCAATAGTTGACCATAGTAGAGTGTGCGATGAGTAAATTGATGATTCAGATGGTGAAAATTGAAGGGGTCGCGTGATGATTCAAACTGCTCCCTTTCGAACCCGCAAATGAGACATTTACCGCCGAGTTTAGTGATTAACTGTTCGCGTCTATTACGAAAACGGGCTTTTCGAAGAATAGGATCGGCAAGCGGCAAGTGTCTAAAAAATTAGGGAGAGTGCCCTTTCTTGAACAATGTCACTGTGACTGTACGGGTTGTCTCAACAATGGCTACAGGTACGGAATCGCCTTTCATGTCGAATCCTAGGTATTTTGAGACGAATGATGGAATCCGAATATACCGGCCTGTCAGATTGCCTGATTCGCCTGTGAGACGTAATGCTTTGATGTCTTGGAGAGTTGTGTAGCGTCCTCGACCCCTAGTGATGTTTGGTTTTGGTCCTAACTTTAGAATAGCGTAGGCCGCATACCAGATTTGCCGATCTGAAAGCGCAGTTGTACGCCTAATCTTCTCGACTGATGAAATGTTCCAATGGTCTTTGATATATGCTAGTTGCTGTTCAGTGAATTCTATTTGTCTAGTCGTGCTTTGCATTTTGGGCACTCTTTCGGTTTTTTCGATTTTGGGGTCCATTCGTACCCGCATTTGGGGCATTGCATGGCCAATGCTAACTATGATTATGATGAATATGAACCTTTGGCATAGTTAAATATTAGTGAAACCTTAAATTCGAACCACTCGATACTACACGCGACGACCATCTGAAAACAAGTCTAAACGGTTTCCTCGCATGGAACGCCTACAGCAATAGCTCCACGACTCTTGGGCCACAGCTCGTACAGAACAGCCTCAGTAACGCTCTCGGTGCTGGACACAGCATCGGCCGAGTATTCGGCATACTTCTGCTGATCCTCATCGGCGCGGCACTAGTCCCCTCAGTAGCCAATGCAACTACTGGAATCACTATCGCTCATACTGGCTTCACGCCCAACCCGAATGTCACAGCCACCCCAGGCTTCGTCCCTCTGATCCAAGTTCTGCCCCTGATCTTCATAGGGGTTGTTCTCGGATACGGACTGGACGAGCTGACCTCGGTACTATAGAAGGGGCGAGTCAATGCGGATTCGCCCAACCCATTTTTTTCTCGCACTCATACTCATAGCTAGCTTCTTCGCCGCTGGAACAGTCGACGTACTGTTCGGCGACGTTATTCCGATCCGTCCCTATGACGGCTTCTTCCAGTGGAAACCATTATTCCAGAACAGTCTACAACAGGCGTCAAAGACTCCCCTAGGCACCGTCCTAACAGTCCTGTTTCTGATACTGGTCGTCGCGGCTGTCGCGCCATCCGTAGCAAACGCGACTACGGGTATCACCATCGCCCATGCAGGCTTTAGCCCGAATATCAACCTGACCAGGTCGCCAGGAGTAACGGCGGCTGTGCCGATTCTTCCTCTCATATTCATCGGCATCGGGATAGGCTATGTATTGGACGAGATGGGTGGCATACTCTGAATGAGACAGTGGAAGTTTCATCACCGCCGCCCTCTTAGCATTGTTCTTGTTCTGGTTCTTAGCCTTCTTGGATTTCTCCCACAGCTAGCCCACGCCTCAACATACGTCGGCTATACAACGACGCAGACAGGCGCATTGACCTGCAACACTTTCGGCAACTGTGAAAAGTGTCAGGTTGATGGCACCGCAGGGGTCAAGTGTGGAACCGGAAGCGCAATACAGTCGCCTTTGACTGGAACTTTGACAAGTGTCACGCTGGTCACAGGAAGCTCAGTTCCCAACCAGGTCGAGATCGCGACTTTTCCAGCCGGAACAACCCCTGCTTCAACTACTGTAGCCTGCGGATATTCAGGACAGACGTATAACTGTCAGCAGGTAACAGATGGGCAGTCCTTTACAGTAAAAGATGTCGAAGGCTTAGCCGGGGTCTCAGCACAAACATTGACGACAGTGTCACTAGCTAGTCCTGTGACTGTGACATCGGGGCAGTTCGTAGCAGTACAGTTCACCAACACTGGAGCAACCAGCTTCGGGTTAGTTAACCAGGTCTGTAGCAACAATGTAGGAACAAGCTGTGGGTCAATAGTCGCAACAGGAGTCTGGGACCTATGTCTCGACTTCCTCACCGCTACTCCTTCAAACAATGCAGTAGTCAGTTCAGCAGGACAGAACGCTGGAACCTGTGGCAGTGGAATGTTTACAGGAGCCACTTTCACAGCGACGGGACAATCCGGCAATACCGTCACAGTAACTCAGTGCTACGGAAATTGTGGAACACCGGCAATTACACTAGCGAACACGAACTCTACCCATTCCATCAATTTCAACCAGTCAATCACGGTATTCTATGAGTTCCAGTCGAATCTTAACGGATTCGTAGTCAACGTGACGACCAACTTGGCAAAAACCTACACTAACGGACAAACGCCATCGCTAGCTCTCTACTTCGTCACCTCATGTCCAGCCGGACAGTTACCATTCACGAACCAGTGCCCAGGATTACAATTCCTGGGAGGTACGCCTCAAGGAAGCAATCCGCAAAAGGGAAGGCTGACACTTGGCGCAGGAGCGCAATATGCCGTGTCTAACGGTGAATGGGTCGGCATAGCGGTCACAGGCTCTTTCTCAGGGCTTGATCTGAACGATACGAACACTAACATTAATCTGTTTCAGACAAGCGGGCAGATTCCCCCCTCAATATCTCAAAGCAACCCCGCAACATCGCTCTGTGGAGGATGCAAGATGGGCCTATGGGCATGGATAACCGGAAACGTTGTAACAGGGGCCTCGCCAACTCCGAACATTGGAACAAGCTGTTCAGGATTCCTAGACTGTATTGTTCCCAACCTCGTCTTTTCACTCTGCTCCAACCAGACGACACAATGCCAGAACGTCTCAGCCTTACTATGGGCCATTTTTCTCAGCATGTTCTTCACATTCTTCGTCTGGAAGATGGGCGTGAACATCATGCCTGGAGCACGATTGCCTTTCGGAGAAATCTTTCTCTTGATGGTCCTGGTCTGGATACTCGTGTTGTCAGGACTGACCCTATTATTCGTCTGGGTTCCACTGTTCTTCTTCTTCCTCATCTCATTGTTCGTCGGAAAAAAGGTAGGAGTGTACCTGTAAATGGGAAATCTGGAAAGAAGTACGATCACCATGACAATCTTCATCATTCTTCTCATAAGCTATGGTGTCGGTGTAAACGGTGTTCCTGCTCAGACCAGCGCGAACAATCTGTTGAACTTCAACGACATCAGCCGAGCCCTGAATCCAATTCTGAACAAGACCTGCGGGGCTGACATTGTATGTGCAACATTCCAGATAGGACTTGTCCTTGAACTTCCCGCTATCCTGTTCTTCTCAGTCATCAACCATGTCGTCCAGTTTCTCAGCCTAGTCACAGGCGTACTGTTCGGCCCTGAAGTCGGCGTACAGACAGTGCCCTTCCTCGACATCTTCTTCATAGGAGTAGTCGTTCTCCCTGCACTCTACGAAATCTTCCGTATGGCACGGGGTAACGCTTCGGCGGGAACAGCATGATATACGAGTTCATTGGAGAAAACAGAAACGGAATGAGCCTAACATGCGTCGTCTCACAGTTGGAACGATTCTTCTCGCCGTCGCCACGCTTGCCAGCTCGTACTATCCCAATGCCTGTCCAGGTTCCCTGCTTCCGAACAATCAGGGTCGATGCGAATCTTACAATCCGCTGTTCTGGCAGGGCTTTCCACTACCTATCTTCGGATACCTCGGACTGTTCATCCTCGGACTCAAAATGCGGAGAGAGCTAGACTTTGAGCTTAGATCGCGTCGGCAATCGAAAGCGTAAAATAGACAAGCCGCAATCAGAGGAGGGCCGAGACAACCTGCCGGAAAACGGGAAGGAGCCGGAGCCTGTAGCGACTCCGGCCATGATTCCCGAAGAAAAGTTTGAGGGATTGAAGAAGCTCGTGGAGACGTTCAGCAACGGCGGCTCGAACAAGCCGTTCTCGATGAGCGAAGTCCTCTCAATGGACTTGGAAACCAAAGGCATGCCTGATGTGCTCGCAATCCCGATAGGAGGGTCGGAACATGACATGTATAAAATGCTGGAACGGACACGGTTGACCAACTATCAGAAGGGACTCTATTGTGATGGCATTCATATTGCACAACATGGTTATGGCTGGCGACAGGAATTTCCGAATGGAGAAACAATCGACTTGGATTTTTCAATCCCAATCATGGGTGAAGCAATTGTGAACCGTATGCGTGCCAGCGTCAGTGTCGATGGACAGTCATTAGCCGTGTTCGAGAGAACAACGTCCACATGGCTCCAACGCCTTTATGAGGCTGAACGGCAGAAAGAAATACAGTCGAAAAGGGGAATACAACAATGAACCCGAAAGAACAGTACGGCCGGTCAATCCTAGAGAAGAAATCGATTCCACAGTTAGAAGAATCGCTACGGAAACTCGATTCGAAGGGATTGTCTCAGGGTGACATGGCGAAGCTGGCACGGCAGGTCTTACAGGAAAAGCGGGCGAAGGAGCAATCATATTGACTCACGGTACGACGCTTCCCCGCATCGACGCGAAGCTGAATTATGTGGAGCAGGAGAAACCGAAATGGTACAGGCACGACGAACAGATATTGGGAGTCTACGAGCATCACTTGGACGATGAGATCAAGAAGATAGACCGACAGAAACCAGAGCGTAGAAAGCCTCGATTTGAGCTTCCGAAAGGCATTTCTGCGGCGGAGCATGGGAGATAGGTCAAGATGCCAAGAGTGATTATTCGGAAGGATGGTTCCCGGATGGTCGTGTTTAGTAGGGCAGAGCTTCACGACATCATGCGGGAACAACGACAAAGTGAGCCGCCGGGCATCCGAGCCGCAGAGAGAGGAAGATAGGACGTGGTAAATCTGTACGGTCGAGAAGCAAAATATCTTGGAAAAAGAAAAGCCGCAACGCCAGGATACGAAGTGCATCAATATCGGCACGCCACGGGAAGCAGAGAAGACGTAATCAGGAGAAAAGGAGAACGCCCGCCCCATGAAGAGCCTGCTGGTATCGCCGCCGCAGAACGAGGACGCTAGAAAATGCAAAGACTATCGGATTTGTGGCTGACTCTCTGTCTAGCCTTTTTCGTCTGCATGGCCGCAGGCAGTATTCTGCTCGACATCATTACAGGCACAACGACAGATGCCGCTATTTTCTTATCTATTCTTGGCTTGCCAGCCATTGGATCAGGAATATTTGGAATATATCTGAAAGAGAGAGGATGTTAACACATGGTCAGTGAAAAAGCGCGAGGATTTATCGCCCGGAAGATCGCTAAGAACCTTGAAGAGGGCAGATCGCCTAAACAGGCTCAGGCTATTGCCTTTTCACAGGCTCGTGCAAGAGGCTATAAGGTTCCGGAGCCTCCCGGTATCCGTGCGGCTGAACGAGGCAGGTAATGAAACAATCGGACGTAAGACTCGGCCGACAAAGAACAAGGGCAAGAATGGCGGAGTGAAGCGTTGGGTGGTTTCGCGTCAAGGGTGATGACTGGATAACATGGTGGACAGTGGCACAATACTCACAGGCACCTTCTACCTCTTCTTCATCGGCTTCATCATCTTCCAGCGGCTAGGAGGATACCCTGAGGCAACATACCGGATCAGACGACTACCATACTTCATCGACTACATCCGGGGGCCCGACAAGAAGTATCGACGGCACGTCGAAGAAATGGTCAAGATTGACAGCTCATCAGGCATTGCCATGTGGAAGTTCGGAATCGGATGGTATCACCTACCCGAGTCAGAAGCATCCCTCAGCTCCAACGGTGCGCCGATGTGGTTCCATGCCTGGGACGAAGCCCGGGCAGTACCCCAGTACATGGATACTGTCGTCGGCCCTGACGGCAAGGCATCGCTACAGTTCCGGCCAAAGGTTCCCCCCGCAATCCTAGCCGCCGCCCTAAAATCGAAAGTGGCAAGGGACATTCACCGCGAAGAGGAAGAGTCGAAGCCGGAGGGCTTCAAGTGGGCAACCATCACATTACTGATAATCGGCATCATGATAACAGTCGGCGTACTCTACTTCGAATACTCGAACTATTGTGGAATACACCCGAAGCTGTGCTGACAAAATGGACTTCACAACTATTTATGAATGGATGCTGAAAGCTGGAGTAGCGACAATGTTGATCGGACTCATTGTTGCCCTCGGTACGCTGATTACCATCAATATTCAGAGCCAAACATCTGTTCTGCTGGCGGCGACAATCATATCGGACTGTATGACGGCCACCCTTTGGGGTTTGATAGTGTCACTTCTCAGCTTTGCGGGGATGCAACTCTAAATGGACTTGTCTCTCAGCTATCTGATAGAGGCGATAGTCGTAATCGGCGGCGTAGCAACCGCGACCTTCCTCGCCAAACGGCAGTTCAGGAAAAGGAACAAACTTGCGTTTTAGACCGACCAGGGCAGGGTTGCTCGTCTTTTGTGGCCTCTGTCTTGTTCAGACTGGGCTCATTTTGCACGCTCTCGGCATTCTGAATTATGATGAAGGTTTGGCCGTAATGCTATTCGGACTGTTGCCGACAATGAAAGGACTAGAGGAGATAGCGTTCCCATGATGTCTAGAAAGAACCTGGTCGCAATAACAGGATTGCCTGCCATTCTCGGATTGCTCTACACGGAAGAATGGATCGCTTACTGGTTGCATCCTCCCGGTTTTGGGGCAATATTCATTTTGACGGCTCTGGTCGGCGGTTGGCTATGGGCGATCAACCTGCCTCATCCTCGACAAGAACGAAAACACAGAGAAGCACTACCGAAAGAAGTCAAAGAAGCCGCGCTAGCTGTACCGTTTCCATTTCCTACAAGGCCATGGCCAGAGGACGATAAGAAGACTCTTGCGGAGAAGAGACCATGACAATCTTCGATTTTGTATGGCTAATGTTCTATGTAGATATTGGCATGGTACCTATCATCCTATGGATTCAGTCACGGTCAGTTCATCGAGAACGACAATCAATGAATGCTCAGATTGAACGGCTCGCACAAATGCATCCTGAACAATGGAGAAGAAACGAATGAGTCTGAAAGAGCTTCGGAAACGCGCAACCGAAGGACCACGGGCGACCTGTCCAGCCTGCGGCAAGAACTTGCCATTGGTTGATCTAACGTCTGGCCGTCACGTTGCGACCAATTGTGCCCCGTTTAAACAGTCTGCTCTCGACGCGAACAACCCGAAGCTACAGGCAAGACTAGCCCAGGAGCATGATCAGCGTAAGATCGTGATGAAGCGTCAGACCTGGAGCGAACGACACTTCGACATGCTCGGTGAATCTAACTTTATCCGGCAATACTGGGCTCCCTCAATGCTCGCACTCGCCCTGTTGTCCTGGCTCGTCGGCTACACGACCCCGCAGGGTTCCGGATCAACCTATTTCTGGACGTTCACCGCCGGACCCGTAATGGTCATCGCGCTTATCGTTCTCGGGTTCAAGGGCAAATGGAACTGGCTACACAACCCGTTCAAAGAGAGAAAACCATGAGGCCTGCGCCAAGATATCTTCTCGTAAGAGGGTCAATACTGCTCATAATCTCTTTCTTCATTTTTGGTTCGACGCCACACAATCTCTTACTTAGACTTCCTGAGCTTCTAGTAATAACAATCGGCTACTATATGCTCTATCGAAAAGCCAAGACCTTGATTCCCAGGATGCAGAAATGAAACCGAGAGGATGGAGAAACATAGTGTTCGCCCTAGCCGTGATTGGTGGGATCATCACATATATTCTGCGCCAGACAGTTTCACCTTCACCATTGTCACTAACACTTGGTGCAGGTATCTATTGGGGGACGTTCGGAATCTTTCTAACGCCAATGGTCTTGATTTGGCAACATGTCAAACGATTGGAGAAACGATCATGAGTTTTGACGAGGACGATACATTCAGAGAAAAATGGAAAGACCCAGCATACCGACTGGGCTTTGTTCTAGGCGCAGTAATCCTAGGAATACTGTCCTTCCTAGTCATTTATTTCCGTGTTCAATTAGGTTTAGCTTCAGGAATGATTATGCCCCTCATGTTGTTCGAGCACACTGGCGATAATCGAAGTGGCAAGACGTTTCTAATGTCGCTCTGGGGCTTCTTCGACTGGCTTGCTGGCCGGAAGGTGTATGCTAACTGCCGATTTGACAAGAGCTTTATTGGATCGTATGACTGTTTCATCAACTATCCCCACTACCATTATGACCCGACAAATCTCTACTACATGTCTGAGCTACATGATTGTACCGTCATTACTGACGAATCCGGGGAGTACATGGACTCGCGCAAGAGTGGAGCGGACGAGGTTATCGAGATAGGCAATTTTGGTAAGCAGGCTACGAAGCAGGACGTGGACTGGCACTGGGACACTGTGTACCATGATGAGATTGAGAAGCGTATCCGACGCAAGTGGCATTACCAGATCAACACTGTCAGGGTTCCATTGAATCCTAAGAAGCCGTTATTGTTCATCAGGGTCGAGTCTCGTAACAGGTATAACCCGAAATTCCATAAAGGCTATTTCCCAAATCCGACTTGGAACGTGCCGATCTCGATCTTCTTCAGCATCTACAATGACAAGGCGACTATTCGACGGCGACAGCTAGAGGGATACGCTTGACAACAGACCAGAAGATAACTGCAATCTTCCTTCTGAGCACAGCTCTGCCTTTGGCAATAATCATTCTTTGGAGGCAACTAGCATGAAACTGTCTCGGCCTTCAAAGTTCGCCGTTGTCTGCCTTGCCATTGCGCTCTTCATTTTCGCAGTGGACATTTCAGAAATCCTGACCCAATCATTGGTCGAAATCCCTATCTACCATACTGGAACACTCTACTTTCTCTGGTCAGACTATGTCGAAATCACAATGCCAGTCGGGTTCGTCTGGCTCGCGCTGAGCTACGGTTTCTGGCGAGGTAGTCCAGCTTAGCGACATGGATCACATTTCTGATAGAATGGGTCGTAGTGCCCTTTTTCGGCTTCATCTTTCTCGCACAGAAAGGAAAGATCACTCGTGCTTACAGTATCTTCTTCTTCATCCTCGGCCTACCATTATTGTTCGGCCCACAGTATTTTCTTTTAGACAATGGAAGCACGCTGACAGAGACAACCTTCAGCGTCTATCCAACATCACATATCATAATACTGTTCACCATCCACCTAGCTTTGGTCTCGGCGGCTGTAGAGTTCCTGTTCGACGATATGGAGCGTGATCCTCTTGGCAGAAAACGTGCTCGGGAATAAACGCTTACCATTCGCACTCATACTGGCCGGAATATTAGTCCTAGGAACATTCGCCATTGGACTCGGCGGCGGCGGAGGCTCAGGGCATGTTCGGTTGACGCTAAACTTTGCCAGCTCAGGCACACCATCCAAATATTCTCTGGATGCTGATCCGACCGTTGTCAATGGCTTAACGAACACGATTGTCCGACAGGGACAGTTCCCTAACCTGAACGGGTATCTGTTAGTGTTCTATGTCTGGTGTGATACTACTGTCAGTGGCGGTAGCTTGATTCTGCAACAGACAGGCGGCACGGGATGGACCTATACGTTTGCCTGTGGAACCGGCCAATCCTCAGGCGGCGATCCAGGATCAATAGCTACACTGTTCGCCCAGAATATTGCTAATGCTAACCAGTACGATATTGTCTACTCGAACACTAATGCCCTGGCTGACACGATGCAGGGCGGCTTTGTCATCAGTTCTACGGCTACCGAGACGCAAACGGAGGTTCCAACGACAGCGGGCATTTATGTGATAAATGTTTTCCAGGTTGCTACAGGCCAGTCGGTTCATGTATGGTATGAGACTGGAAACGCTATTGGATGCGCTTCAGGCACATTAGTATGTTGGATTGGAATATTGGAGGCTAGCGGTGGAAGGCTGTGCAAGCTTGACTTGTCCGGGGGCGCGTTCATGTCATCTGGGACACCTGATGGATCTGTCGAAGTCTGCACTATGGGCCCTGTTGCGGGCGGTCTACAACAGACATTCCGGGTCGATCTCGCTAACGCTGATACTGCGGCTCACCAAATAAGCGGATTCTTCCTCATCAGTATCTACTAGAAAAAAGGGGAGAGCAGAAGAGACTCTCTACATGACTTTGGCAGTGCCGCCGCCGCCTACTGCTGGTACACAGTTGCCGTAGCCGTTGTACGAGCAGAGATAGAGGATTCCAGTAGGATTCGACTGCCATCCGACAGGATAACCGGCTTGGCTGATTCGTTGCGGTTCACTAGACTCTTGCGGCCTTGCCTCGGCCATCGTCACAGCATACAGGGCTAGAAGTAGGATGGCAGAAGCGACGATTAAGATTTTCTTCAGATTTTCACCCCCTGTAATAGTGGTATTCAGAATACCAAGCCAGCACAAGCCCGAGGGATAGGCCGACTATCAAGCTCCATGCTACAAGTTTAAGCTTCCAATCCTCGGGTAGCCGGGGCCAGCCTAGCAAACGTTACTGTAATGAACATGAACAACTATAAATAACCATCGGATGCCTTGGATAGCCATGGGCAACATTAAAGGGGTCAAGAAGGTCAAGTTCATGCAAAGTTTGGAGGAGAAGGCGTTACGGCAGGTTAGGAGAGAGGCGAGGAAGCGGTCGATAACTGTTCAGGAGTGCATTCGGGCAGTAATGATTCCTGACTGGCTGGAGCATCATCGGGGAAAGCGATGACTGAGACAGGCGAAGCCCACGATTCAGAAGAACAGCCTGAGTTCCGAAGCCTACAAGATGCTATGGTGAGTTACAGCAGGGCGGCCGCCGAGTATCGGCAAATGCTGGATAGACTGGTTGTAACATGGCGCGACTGGCTACACAATTACTTGAAACAGACAGTCAGCGATCCCAGCATCATTCACCGCGTCATAGATAGCCAAAACGACTTCTTGAATCATAGGAGCAGAAAATGAAAATAACCTGTCGCCGTAATCCATTAATGCTAGCACATGAACACCGTCGAGAAAATGGCTCATTGGTCTGTGTCGGCTATCAGCCCCTGGACAAGATGGGAACGATTCATACGATGGATTCGACAGAGATAGCTGTTTGAGAACCATAATCACGCGTTGTAAGTTCTGCGGAAAGATTCTGAGTGAGAAGCAACAGGCAACAGGGAGATCGATCCATTGGTGCGAACCCCCCCAAAAAGAGGAAGTCTGTTTGAAAACCCTAACGCTACGAACTAACCTGATCATAATCTGGACAGGCGTGGCCTTCGGACTAGGATTAGGACTAGGAGGTGCCTTTTTACTCAAAGTCGCCTTCCCTTGGTCGCTACTCTTATTCGTGCCAGGCTGGCTGATGATAAGCTTTCCAAGTCTTTACGCTAGGTTTTTTACCGAACAATCTGCGGAGAAGAAATGAATACTAACTGCAAATGCGGGCACATGGAAGGCGAACATACAGCACTTGTAAGATTCTGTATGCATGATGGCTGTGAATGTCGCAACTATGAGATTATCGATGCGAAGCCAGAGGAGAAACCATGAGTAAAGAGGATGCGAAATATCGATTGAAACTGATTGCCAAGTGTATCACTGATATCGCAAGTCAATTAGCCGCACTGGATGAGGATGTCCTACCGGAATATCAAACAAGAGCAGAAGGACATCGAAAGGATTCGCAAAATCGTTCCGTCTGAGGGACAGCAGGTTATCCCCCCATGAACCAGAGGCAAAACTATGATTGAATGGAACGCAGAAACAGAGCAGTGGGAGATCGATGGGAAGAAATTCAATGGGGAAATTCTCTGGTGTAGCGGATGGCATGATGGCCTCAATGTTCATGATCCTTGGTGGTGTCTCTGGCGAACTGAGGCTAACCATGACAGTCTGTGAGACGTGCGGCTATGAGGTTCAGGATGGTAGGAAGCACCAGTCAGACGGTGACGGCTCTTGCCAGATCATCGAGGTTGATACGGAGCGTGTTGTGGGATTTGCAAACCGGAAATACCGAGACCTATACAAGCGGAACAACCCGTGGAAACCATGAGAATCTATCTATCCAAAACGCTTTAACCATCTGAACAGACTATCTATCCATGCCGCCACTAGTCAAGCCCCACGCGCGACTCCGGAGGCTTCGTCGGCCGAGAGGACACGCGAGAGTCCATGACTATGAAAGAACTTTGCATACACAAAGCGAGCATCGGTCGCATGGAAAAGCGGCCTATCTGAAAACGCATGTTCCACCTGGAATCCGTGCGGCAGAAAAAGGTCGCTAGTTCTTACGGATTTTAGGTCGGCCGATAACCCATCGGACATTGAAAAGTTTTCGAGAGCCGTCAAAATTTCCGGTAACGGCATGCTTTCCAGAGCTTAGCGATTCTTCCCAAGTATTCGATTTTGTGACGTTCATAATGGGATTCTCCAAACTGTTCGTCAGGCTTGCCACAAAACGGACAAGTCATTCGATCCACTTGATCCCCTTGTCAGTTAGGTCTCTAAGATACTGTAATGCTTCTTCCCTAGTCGCTATTCCGTCAAGCAAAGGAAACCGCGAGTAGTTAGTGTCACTCATTCGGTAAATATACGAATAGAGACCGTTCACCGAAACCTTAGTATTCATTTCTTGATCACCCAGTGGCATTTGACAGGCTCGTACTTACACCATATTCCGGATCGCTTTCTCCAGCCGTGTAATCTTCGACTAACCCGATTCATTCTTGTTCCCTATTCCTCTCTATTGCCGGAACCCTCTTTTCGCCCTGTCGTAACCACAGGCAGAGAAGGTTTGGTAACATCTCGAATATCTTCAGGAACCTCTTTAGCGTCAGAGTGATATTTCCGAATCGTACTCTCAGAGTGAGAGCTTCCTTTTGGCGAGTGGCAATCGTAACACGAATCGTTATAGTTGATGAAATATTCCGTTGGGAGCTTGTTCTTTCTAACAACTAAAGTCGCATATGTCATTCTGGTTTCCTCGTGTCTAGCCAATCGTCTATTCGCTCGCCCTCTCTCCGTGTCGGCTCAGGAACCATCATATGAAATGACTCTCCGAGGGATTTTCTTCTCCAACCCATAGTCGAATGTGATACCCACAATGGGATACTGAATTTGTAAAGCTGAAACCGTTCTTCTCGGAAGCATCATAGTCGATCTCGTCTTTGCCGTCTCTAATGATCAGCTTAGGGTCTTGGTCAAATGAAAGCTCTGCTCCACACCAAGGGCAGTGTGTCCATTGGTCAGCTTGAGGGAACCATAGTCGAGTGTTAGTCATTTTCTCACTAAGAATAACGTGGTGTGACGGTCTAATAGGAATAGTGTAACCGTCGCTTCGAGGCGTTGGTACTAGCGGCCTGCTTCGGCCGACGCGATTCCAGGGGGAAGTGCTGACGAGGCTAGATGATGAACCTCAGCGTAGCTTCCTTTACCGTGGCTAGCATGTTCGCTAGTGTTGTGAGAGCCTCCACATTTCCGGCAGGACTTGCGGATCGTCGAATGTCCACCTACAACTATTCCCTTGTGACGGCCCAAGGTCGAAAGGTAAGATATGGCGTTATGGTTACTTAATGGTTCTGTAACCTGCTCAGTGACCTACAGGTTCTTAGGAGAGCAGACTAATATAGTAGAGAACAAGGCAAGAATAGAATTGATAATAAAAATAGAGCCTAAAACGAGCGAATTGAAATAGGATAGAATAAACGATTTTTTTTGAAAGAAGCCCATAATAAGACCGATAAGCCGTATCGAGCCTATTCTGAC
>WNGM01002742.1_pt1 | contig 22387 bp, 27 predicted proteins | sample 5400571 | NCBI WGS metagenome assembly WNGM01 (sample SAMN13153378, study PRJNA577476) | soil metagenome | isolation source: 100 cm soil or saprolite under Garry oak tree replicate 2 | place: USA:California | collected 2016-06-15 | reverse complement strand
GCCGGCGCGATTCGTGATCGACCGTCGCGGGATCATCCGCTCCGCGGAGAGCGATCCCGACTACACCACCCGTCCCGAGCCCGAGGACACGCTGGCGGCGCTGCGCGCGCTGCGCGACTGAGGAGGAATGCCCATGGCCGACGACTTCGAATACGTCTCGAAGACCCGCCTCGTGTACAAGAACGGCGCGCGCCACGCCTACCTCGGTGACGTCCCCGAGCCCGTCGTCTACGGTGTGCAGGGCGCGCTGCGCCAGTACTACGGCGCCCCCGAGGGCCCGCCCGTCGCGTCCACGCTCGACCACATCGTGGCCGGCGTGGCCGGCTGAATGTTCGGCACTCTGCGTGGCGCCCTGGCAGGGCGCAAGATCGCGTTCGACCGCGACACCTTCACCGCCGCCGCCGAGGGCCGCATCGTCGGCCACGGCAAGACCATCCGCATCCGCTCGATCCACGTCCACTACGACCTCGCGGTGCCGCCCGACGCGCTCGAGGCGACCGAGCGAGCGCTGGCGACGCATCCGCAAGGCTGCCCGGCGCACGAGAGCGTGAAAGGAGCGATCGAGGTGACGTGGGACGCGCGCGTGCGCGCCGGCGACCGAACGGTGGAGTTGAAGGGCTAGGCCACCAGCAGCCGCTCGTCGAGCAGCGCGCGGATCTCGCCGGCGAGGTCGAAGGCGGGATCCGCGTCCAGCGCGCCCTCGACGGCGTCCTCCAGCGCGCGACCCTCGTCGAGCGCCGCGCGGAACGCGAACACCGCGGGCGGCAGCGCGCGTCGTACGACGTCGCCGTCCCGCCGCCGGATCTCGAGCCACACGCCGCCGGCGTCGAGATCCACCGTGGGCGCCGGGTCGACGCCAGCCTGGTTGGCGTCCCAGATAGCGTCCACGGGCCAGCGCGACGCGAGCAGTGTCACCGAGGGGTCGAGGCGCAGCGTCAGCCGCGCGAGCGCCGCCGGCGGCAGCGTTCGCAGCGCCTCCGGCTCCAGCGGCACGGCGTCGGGCGCGTGAAGCGCGACGTTCATCGCCCACTCGAGCCGCGCCACGTCGGCGAGCCACGGCAGCGGCGCGCAGGCTGGAAACGCGGCGATGAACTCGGGGAGGTCCGCGCCATACTCGAACAGGCACGGCCCCGCTGGTGGATGCGCGCGCACGTAGCTGTCGGCGAGCCAGCCGAAGAAGCGCCGGTCGACGAGACGGCAGACGACGGGGAACGTCGCCTCCAGCGCGGCGCTGAGGCTCGTGAGGACGTGGTGGCGATAGACGGCCAGCCGCGCCGAGGCGTTCACGCCGTCGTCGACGACGTCGGGCGCCACCCCGCGCTCGTCGCCGGCGAGCAGCGCCGCGCGGAACCCCGCCTGGAGCTCACGCAGCGACGACATCGCTCGCCTCGTCCAGTCGGGCGCCGGCCTTCGCCGCCTCGGCCAGCAGCACCGCGAGCTGCGGCACGTCGGTGTCCCACTCGATCAGCGTCGGGGTCGTGCCGAAGCGGCCGAGGGCGTGCTCGAAGAGCCGCCACACGGCATCGGCGACCGGCGAGCCGTGATCGTCGATGAGGATCGTCCGCCCGTCGGCGTCGTTCACGGCGTGACCGGCCAGGTGCAGCTCGCCGACCGTCGCGGGCGCAAGCGCATCGAGCCAGGCCGCCGCGTCTCCCCCGAGGTTCGCGCACGTCACGTAGACGTTGTTGACGTCACACAGCAGCCCGCAGCCCGTGCGTCGCGCCAGCGCGTTGAGGAACTCGACCTCGGGGATCGTGGAGTGGCGGAACCGCAGATAGCCCGACGGGTTCTCGACGAGCAGCCGGCGGCCCAGCCGCTCCTGAGCGCGCGTCACGTTTCGGCACACCACGTCGAGCGCCTCCTCGGTGTACGGTAGCGGCAGCAAATGGTTCAGGTAGGCGCCGCCCGTGACGCTCCACGACAGATGCTCGGAGATGAGCGCCGGCTGGAGGCGCTCGACCAGCCGTGCCAGCCGCTCGAGATGCGCGGCGTCGAGCCCCTCGGCGCTGCCGAGCGAGAGCCCGACGCCGTGGACCGACAGCGGATAGTCGGCGCGCAGCCGCTCCAGGCTCCGCACGGCCGGTCCGCCGCCCATGTAGTTCTCGGCGTGGACTTCCAGCCAGGCGATGCCCGGGCGGGTCGCCACGACTTCGGCGACATGGGGGGCGCGCAAGCCGATGCCGCAGCCGGCCGGATGCATGGCGCCCTTTGGACACGCGATCGCCGCCGAGCGGTGCGCGACCCGGACCGGCCCGCCGAGGTGTCCTAGCCGCGTGCTGACCTGGGGACGGGAGGTCGCGGGCGATCTCGCCGCCGCCGAGCGGCGCGAGTGGCTCTGCGTCAATGGCAGCGGCGGCTTCGCGTCCGGGACCATCGCCGGCACCCGCACGCTGCTCGCCGCGCAGGTCCACGACAGCGTCGACTACGGTGGCCGCACGTGGGCGCTCTTCTGCGGGCGCTGGGCCGGCGGCGTCGCCGAACCCTCGGGCTATCAGCTCGTCGAGCGCTTCCGCCTCGACGGCACGACGCCCGTGTGGACCTATGCCGTCGCCGAGGCGCTGATCGAGAAGCGCGTGTGGATGGAGCCCGGCGCCAACACGACCTACGTGCGCTGGCGCGTGCTCCGCGCGCGCGAGCCGGTCGCGCTGACGGTCAAGGCGCTCGTCGACTACCGCGACTACCATGCGACGACGCGCGGCGGCGACTGGCGCATGGACGTGGCGCGCGTGCCCGACGGCCTGCGTGTCACCGCGTTCGACGGCGCGCGGCCGCTTCTGCTGCTGGCGCGGGGCGCGGCGGCGGAGCCGGCGCACGCCTGGTATCGCGACTTCGACCTGCCGCGCGAGCGCGAGCGTGGACTGGACCACGTGGACGAGCACCTGCACGCGGCGACGTTCCGCGCGACGCTTCAGCCCGGCGCGGCGCTCACGCTCGTGCTCTCCGCGGAGCCGGCGCCCGACCCGGACGGCGAGGCCGCGGGGGCGCGAAGGGCGCGGCACGAGAGCGATACGCTCTCGCGCTGGACACGGGCGCGGCCCGAGGCGAAGACGGCCCCCGCGTGGATTCGCCATCTGGTCCTCGCCGCCGACCAGTTCGTCGTGCGCCGTCCCCTCCCCGACGATCCCGACGGCGCCACGGTGATCGCCGGCTATCACTGGTTCGGCGACTGGGGGCGCGACACGATGATCGCGCTGCCGGGCCTCACGCTGGCCGCCGGCCGCCCGGAGGTGGCGCGGAAGATCCTCACGACGTTCGCGCGCTTCGTGGACCGCGGGATGTTGCCGAACCGCTTCCCCGATGGCGGCCAGGCGCCCGAGTACAACACCGCGGACGCGACGCTCTGGTACGTCGAGGCGATCCGCGCGTACCACGCGGCCACCGGCGACGACGGCCTGCTCAAGGACCTCTACCCGATGCTGGAGTCGATCCTCGCCTGGCACCGCGACGGCACGCGCTACGGGATCCGGCAAGATCCGGCCGACGGCCTGCTCGCCGCCGGCGAGCCCGGCGTGCAGCTCACGTGGATGGACGCGAAGGTCGGCGACTGGGTCGTGACGCCGCGCATCGGCAAGCCGGTCGAGATCAACGCCCTCTGGTACAACGCGCTCGTCGCCATGGCCGGCTTCGCCCGGCGGCTGCGCCGGCCGGCCGAGGAGCTCGACACGCAGGCCGCGCGCGTGGCGACGGGCTTCGAGCGCTTCTGGAACCGGCACGACGGCTGGTGCTTCGACGTGCTCGACGGCCCCGACGGCAACGAGACGGCGCTGCGCCCCAACCAGATCCTCGCGGTGTCGCTGCCTGCGAGCGCGCTGCCGCCCGCGCGCCGACGCGCCGTCGTCGACGCCTGCGCGCGGCATCTGCTGACGTCCTACGGGCTGCGCAGCCTCGCGCCGTTCGACGCGCGCTACGTCGGCCGGTATGGCGGCGACCAGCGCGCGCGCGACGGCGCGTATCACCAGGGCACCGCGTGGGGCTGGCTGCTGGGGCCCTTCGCGCTCGCCCACTTCAACGCGTATGGCGATGCCGCCCGGGCGCGCGAGTATCTCGCCCCGCTCGCCGATCATCTGGGCGACCACGGGCTCGGCTCCATCGCCGAGATCTTCGACGGCGACGCGCCGTTCTTGCCCAACGGCTGCATCGCTCAGGCCTGGAGCGTGGCCGAGACCCTGCGCGCCTGGCAGGCCCTCGGCGCGCCCGCCCCCGCCCGGCGCGCACCCTCCCGCCGCCGCCGCGTGTCCTAGAGGCAACACTCACACAGGAGGTCGTGACCCATGAAGACATCGCATCTGCTCATCGCTTCCGCCGTGGCCGCCGCGCTCACGCTGCCGGCAGCAACGCTGACGCACGCCGGTCCGGCTCCCAAGCCCAAGTTCGAGGCCGAGAAGTGCTTCGGCATCGCCAAGGCCGGCAAGAACGACTGCCAGACCGCGAACTCGTCCTGCGCGGGCACCTCCAGGCGCGACCAGCAGGGCGACGCCTGGATCTACATGCCGGCGGGCTCCTGCGACAAGGTCGTCGGCGGCAGCACGACACCCAAGAAAGCCTGACGGGACAGGAGCGGGAAGCGATGACGACTCACGCCATGACGATGCTGCCGGCTTCCGGGGTGCGCGCCGCGATCGCGCGAGCCCTCGACGTGCTCGGCCGGTTCCCGCCCCCGCTGCTGCAGCTGATGTTCCGGCTCGCGGTGGCGAGCCTGTTCCTCAAGGCCGGGCTGAACAAGATCGCGTCGTGGGAGCTGACCGTGCAGCTGTTCGCGGACGAGTACAAGGTGCCGCTGCTGTCACCCGATCTCGCCGCGACGATGGCGGCGACGTTCGAGATCGGCTGCTCGATGCTCCTGATCCTCGGCCTCGCCACCCGGCTGGCCACCCTGCCGTTGCTCGGCATGATCGCGGTGATCCAGACCTTCGTCTACCCGAGTGCGTACTCCGAGCACCTCACGTGGGCGTCCATCCTCCTCTTCCTGCTCACGCGCGGCGCCGGCCCCTGGTCGCTGGACCGCGCGCTCGGCCTCGAGCCTCCGGCGACGCGCTGAGCGCGTGATGGAGCCGACTGCGACGCCGACGCCGCCGACGCTGCGCCCCTGGCGGCGGCTGGCGGTCCGGCTCGCGGCCGTCTTCGTCCTCGTCACCCTCGCCACCGTCGGCGTGGTGGGCGTGCTCGTCCACCAGCGCCAGAGCCGTGAGGTCGAGGACACCGTCGGCACGCAGCTGCTGAACATCGCGCGCGTGAGCGCGCTGCTGATCGATCCTGCCGCACACGCCGAGGTCGCTCGCGCCCGCCGCGCCGACGCGCCCGCGTACCGCCGCGTCACCCAGGCGCTGGCAGCCATCCGCGACGAGACGCTGCTGACCACGCCGATGCGCACGCTGGCCGACTACGACCGCGCCACGCGGCGCGCGCGCATCGTGGTCACGACGGCGGACGACGAGCGACCGGGCGAGACCTTCGTGGTCGGGCCCGAGGCCGCCGACGCCGTCGCGTGGACGTTCGAGGACGGCGTGGCGCGCTACACCGGCATCTACCGGACGCGCGGCGGCCCGCGCATCAGCGCCTTCGCGCCGGTCCTCGACGCGCGCGGCCGCACGGCCGCCGTCCTCGAGGTCGACTACCCGGTGGACTTCTACTTCGACCGCCTGCGCGAGCTGGACACCACGATCGCGCTCGGCAGCCTGGCCGGCGTGGTGCTGGCGCTGATCCTGGCCGTCGTCTTCGCACGCCGCCTGACGCGGCCGATCGTCGCGCTCACCGGCGCCGCCGGCCGGGTGGCGGGCGGCGATCTCTCGCAGGCGCTCGCCGTCACCTCGCGCGACGAGGTCGGCCAGCTCACGCGCGCGTTCAACGCGATGGTCGAGGGGCTGCGCCAGCGCGAGGTCATCCGCAACGCCTTCGGCCGCTACGTCTCGCCCGAGGTCGCCCGCGCCGTGCTGGAGTCGCCGGGGGGACTGGCGCTCGGCGGCCGCAAGCGCGAGATCACCGTGCTGATGTCCGACCTGCGAGGCTACACGCGCTTCGCCGAGCACGGCGACCCCGCCGGCGTCATGGAGGTGCTCAACGACTACCTCGGGCGCATGGCCGACATCGTCATCGCTCACGGCGGGACGATCAACTAGTTCATCGGCGACGCGATCTTCGCGGTGTACGGCGCGCCGGTCGAGCACGCCGACCACGCCGAGCGTGCGGCGGCCACCGCGCTCGCGATGCAGCGCGCCATGGACGCACTGAACGAGGCCAACGTCGCGCGCGGCCGGCCGCGCTTGCTGATGGGCATCGGCATCAACACCGGCGAGGCCGTCGTCGGCAACATCGGCTCCGAGCAGCGCACGAAGTACGCGGTCGTCGGCGCCGCCGTCAACCTCGCCGCCCGCGTGGAGGGCTGCACGATCGGCGGCCAGATCTTGATGACCGAGTCCACTGTCCGCTACCTCGGCCCCCTCGCGGAGGTCGCGCCGCCGGTCCACGTCGAGCTCAAGGGCCTCGACGCGCCGGTCGCCCTCTACGAGCTGCGCGGGCTCGGCGGGCGCTGGGCTCAGCGTCGCGAAGCCGCCGCCGAGCCCGGGCGCGACGTCTCGCTGCCGCTCGTCGGCTGGGTCGTCGACGGCAAGCAGGTGCGCAGCGAGTCGTTCGCCGGCCGCGTGCAGCGCCTCGGGCCGCGCTTCATCGACGCCGAGATCCAGGCGCCGCTGGCCCCGCTGACCAACGTGCGGCTGCGGCTCACGTGGCCGGACCTCGATCGCGTCTCGGGCGACGTGTGGGGCAAGGTCACGAGCGCGACGGCCGGGCGCGTGCGGATCCATCTCACCTCGGTCGATCCCGCAGACGCCGCCGTGCTCGAGGGCCTGGGCACCGCCGACGCGGCGTCGGAGGCGTCGTGAGCACGCGCCCGACCCGCATCCTGATCCTGGGCGGCGGCTTCGGGGGCGTGTACACCGCGCTGACGCTCGAGAAGCTCTTGAAGGCGGAGATCCGCCGCGGCGACGTCGAGCTCGGCCTCGTCAGCCGCGAGAACTACATCGTGTTCCAGCCGATGCTCCCCGAGGTCATCTCGGGCTCGATCGGGCTGCTCGACACCATCACGCCGATCCGTCGCCTCTGCCCGAACACCAACCTCTACACGCGCACCGTGGAGTCGATCGACCTCGATCATCGTGGCGTCATGTCCACGGCGGGGTTCGGCAGCCGCCAGCACCACCTGCACTACGACCACCTCGTGCTCGCGCTCGGCAACGTCACGTCGTTCGCCGGCCAGCCCGGGCTCGCGGAGTACGCGCTGCCCTTCAAGTACCTCGGCGACGCCCTGACCCTGCGCAACCGCCTGATCCACACGCTCGAGGAAGCCGACATCGAGCAGGATCCCGACCTGCGCCGCGCCCTGCTGACCTTCGTCGTCGCGGGCGGCGGATTCTCGGGCGTCGAGGCCGTCGCCGAGCTGAACGACTTCGTGCGCGCGGCGGCGAAGGGCTTCCGCAACCTCCGGCCCGAGGAGATCCGCGTCGTCCTGCTCCACGCGGGCCGGCTGATCCTGCCCGAGCTGCCCGCCTCGCTCGCGGAGTTCGCGCAGCGGCTGCTGGCGCGGCGCGGCGTCGAGATCCGGCTCGAGACACGGCTGGCCGGCGCCACCGCGGGCACGGCGCTGCTCGCCAACGGCGGCCGCATCGCCACGCGCACGCTCGTCAGCACGGTGCCGTCGGCGCCGAACCCGATCGTCGCCGCGCTGCCGCTGAAGATGGACCGCGGACGGATCGTGGTGGACTCGGGTCTCGAGGTGCCCGAGCGCCCCGGCGTGTGGGCGGTCGGCGACTGTGCGGCCGTCCCCGACGCGCCGACCGGCGGCCTCTGCCCGCCGACCGCCCAGCACGCGACGCGCCAGGCCGCGCACGTCGCGCGCAATATCGTCGCGGCGCGGCGCGGCGAGCCGAAGCGCGCCTTCGCCTTCAACGCGCTGGGCAAGATGGGCTCGCTGGGCCGGCGCTCCGCCGTCGCCGAGATCTTCGGCGTGAAGCTCTCGGGCTTTCTCGCGTGGTGGCTCTGGCGCACGATCTATCTCATGAAGCTGCCCGGGCTCGATCGCAAGATCCGCGTCGCCGCCGCCTGGACGCTCGACCTCGTGCTGCCGACCGACATCGTGCAGCTCAAGACGGACCGCGTGCCCGGCGTGCGTCGCGAGTATTTCGAGCCCGGCCAGGTCGTCTTCCGCGAGGGGGATCGCGGCGACTGGCTCTACGTCGTGAGCGAGGGCGAGGTCGAGGTGCTCAAGGACGACGCCGCCGGCCACGCGACATCGCTGCGCCGGCTCGGCCCCGGCGAGTGCTTCGGCGAGATCGCGCTGGTGAGCGACCGCCCGCGCTCCGCCACCGTGCGCGCGGTGTGCGCGACCAACGTGCTCGCCATCGACCGCGAGGCGTTCCAGGCGCTGTTCGCGACGCTGCCGCCGCTGCGCGGGTTTTTCGAGTCGCTGATCGAGACGCGGCGATGATGCTGACGTGCCGCGAGGCGATCGCGCGGATGTCGGCCTTCCTCGATCGCGAGCTGGGTCCGCTCGACGTCGCGCGGATCACGCTGCACCTCTCCACCTGCGCGCCCTGCCGCGCCTATCTGCGGACGCTGCGCGCGACGATCCGGATCGCCGGGCGCGCGGCGGACGTCGAGATGCCGGAAGAGATGAAGCGGCGGCTGCGCGCCTTTCTCAGCGGGCGGACGGGAGAGCCGCCGCGGTAACCCGCAGCGCGGTCTCCACCGCGCGGATCATCAGCGGCAGGTCCATGCTCGGCTGATCGAGGCCGGAGGCCGCGACCATCGCGGCCGACGGCGGCAGATGGATGAAGCCCGCCGGGATGACGAGACCGCGCCGCTCCAGCAGATGGCGCGTCGTGTACATCGTCTGGTTGCAGAGGTACGTCCCGGCCGTGTTCGACAGGTAGGCGGGCACGCCGTCGGCGACGAGCGCCTCGAGGATCGCGCCGAGCGGCAGCGTGCTGAAGTAGGCGACCGGCCCCCCGGCCACGCACGGCTCGCCGGTCGCGCGGTAGCCGGCGTTGTCGGCGATCTCGAAGTCCATGACGTTCACGGCCACGCGCTCCAGCGCAATGCGCGCGCGGGCGCCGGCCAGCCCGAGGTGCACGATGGCGCGCGGCGCCGTCTCGTCCACCAGGCGGCTGACCATCGACGCGGCGTCGGCGTGATGCACAGGCAGCACCGCGCTGCGCACGACCTCGGCGCCGAACGCGCGGCCGTCGAGCGCCTTGGCGACGTCGCCCGCGGGATTGGACGTGTACTCGCCGAACGGCTCGAACCCCGTCAGCAAGATCATGCGCCGCCTCCCTGCTCGAGCTCCCGCGCGAGCAGGCGCGCCACGCCGCCCCAGTCGCGTCCCGCCACCTCGATGACGACGCGGCTGCCGTCGCCGGCGGGCTCGGCGCACAGGCGCAACAGGCCGCCCGCGGCCAGCCGCGCCTCCAGCGCGCCGGTGTCGAGATCCAGGCGCGTGACGGCGGCCTCCAGGCTCCGGAGCACGATGGCGCTCTGCAGGAGCACGTCGGGCGGCGCCGTGGTGAGGTCGAGCGTGCGTCCGCGAGCGCGCCCCGTCAGCAGGGCGGCGAGCTGGTCGAGCATGAGCAGAGGGTAGCAGGCCACGCCGCCGGTGCGCTATCGTCGGAGCATGAGCGACCACGATCCGATCCTCGTCGAGCAGGACGGCCGCGTGGTCACGGTCACCTTCAACCGGGCCGAGGCGCGCAACGCCATGACCTTCGAGATGTACGAGACGCTGCACGACCTCTGCGAGAAGCTCGATGCGGATCCGGCCGTCCGCGTGATGGTCCTCACCGGGGCCGGGGACAAGGCGTTCGTCAGCGGCACCGACATCCGCCAGTTCCTGAGCTTCAAGACGAAGGAGGACGCGCTCGGCTACGAGGCGCGCATCACGCGCGTGCTCGGCCGCATCGCCGGCATGACCAAGCCGACGATCGCCATGGTCGGCGGCGACGCCGTCGGCGGCGGCATGTTCATGTCGCTCGCGTGCGATCTGAGGATCGTGGCCGAGCACGCGCGCTTCGGCGCCCCGGTGGCGCGCACCCTCGGCAACTTCGCGGCGCCCTTCAGCCTCGGCCTGCTCGCGGCCACCGTCGGCCCTGTCCGCGCGCGCGAGATCGTGCTGACCGCGCGACTCGTGAACGCGGCGGACGCGAAGGCGATGGGGCTGGTGGACGAGGTGCACCCCGCGACCGCGCTGCGCGGTCGCGTGAAGGAGCTGGCGGCCCACATCGCGGAGCTGGCGCCGCTGACGCTGGCCGCCACGAAGGAAGCGGTGCGGCGGATGATCGCCGCCAACTCCCCGGGCAGCCTCGAGGACCTGCTGCTCTCCTGCTACCTGAGCGAGGACTTCAAGGAAGGCGCGCGCGCCTTCCTCGAAAAGCGCAAGGCCAACTGGCAGGGGCGCTAATTCGGCGTCGGCAAAATAGGTTCGTCGCGAAACGCTCGCCGTCGTGCTCCTGTGGCGTGAACACGACACGACCTTTGAAGACGCGGCTTCACGCTGCTGCCGCGTCCGGACGGAAAAATCTGGGGCTGACCGGCAAATTTTTCACCTCCTTCCAGGGTCTCAAATTCCCCGACTCAGGGGTAGTTTGGGTCGGGGTGGTGTGGCTTCCTGAGTACATGTGACGGCGCTCTCGTGTCACTGGACTCGTTCGGTGAACGCAATTCACAACGCCAGGAGGTCACAGACATGGCCCTCGAAAAGCTCAGAATGCGTAAGTCCGTAGCGATACGAACAGTGATCGGCGTACTTGGGATCGCGACGTTAGTGGTCGTCGGCGGCTTGGCCAATGCGGACATCACTCCGCCGCCGCCGTCGTTGACGGGGTGCGACTTCCTGACCGGTGGCGGCTTCATCTTCCCCGACGGCAGCAAAGGGACGTTTGCCGTCGGAGGTGGCTGCAGGCACGGTTCGGGGATCGCCGGGGTTCCGTACTGGGGCCACCTCGAATACCATGACCACGGCCTCGACCTGAACGTCCACTGGAACGACATCACGGCGTACTTCCCCGAAGGACCAACGGGCACTGACCCCCAGACCGGCCAGCCGACCGGTACTCGGTGGGTTTGTGGCACGGCGAGGACAGACAAGTTCGGCAACGTCGACTTCGCGGTGAGAGTCACGGACGCGGGCGAACCAGGCAGCTCGGACGAGTTCGACATCCAGCTGACCCAGAACGGTGTGATCGTCTACTCGACCTTCCCCGGCGCTCCCCACACGTTGGGCGGGGGCACCGGAGGGGGTGGCAACATTCAACTCCACAAGCCCAACAATTCGACCACGGGGGTCTTCGGCGGGTCGTGCCCTGCCTTCCCCGGTTAACCTCGAGGTGACTGGCTAGCGGAGGGTTGTTCGACAGCCGCGTTGCGTCGCGCCCGGTGGTTGCTCCCAGGGGGTTCGCCACGAACCACCTGGGGCAGCCGTCCGAGCGGCGGCGCCGCCCCCTGGCGCAGGCACGCCCGAGGAGTTGGTCAATCCGCAATTGATGGAGGTTGATCGTGAGCGAACGTGCCTGAACGATTCTAGGTGCGCTCGAGGTCGCTCGGCCGATGGCCATGATGCTCTGATTCCAGCATGGCCCCTCCCGAGACGCCCAGGATGTCGGTCGCTACCGAGGCGAGCGCCGCTATACCTTCAGCAGGCGCTCGAGGAGATTTACTTCCTCATACTTGCGATAAGTTTCAAGAGATGCAACTACCATGCGGGCATCGATACCGACTAGGTCGATCCCAGCCAAGGCCACGCGAAGCCGCGCGTCGATCACGATTCCCTTATCGAGGACCCGGTCAAGCACTTCGACCTGGTTTGTGCCGGTACTCATTCGCTCAACGGCCATTGGCGTCACCTCCCGGGCATCGCGCTATCTAAGGGCATTGTCCACCTCTTGTAAAGTTAAGGCTGCAGAGCGCTGCGATGCACCCGTCATGCCGGCGACTCGAGCACCCGGGCGACGCTGGCCTCGATCGGGAACAACGCGTCGGCCAGAAAGTCCTCGAACCGGTGGCGGGCGGGACGCCGGCGCCCGAGACCCAGCAGGGCGACGGCCTCCACCCCGTGGGTCTCTCGCGCCGGGCGCGCCGCCCGCGAGGCTGCACAGTGCTGCAGGGCGCTCTCGTAGTCGCCCCGCTCGACGTCGAGCTCGGCCAGCCGCCGCGCCGCGGCCTCGGCCACCGGCGTCTCCGACGACGGCGAGCCGGCCGCCGCGTACGCCTCCAGCCACGCCTGCAGCGTCCGGTACGCGGCGTCGTGATCTCCGAGTTCGTTTTCGTACTCGTAGCGACGGAGCAGCAGCGCACGGCGCTGCCCCGGCTCGGCGCGCTCCAGCGCCGCCGTCACCGCCTTCACGGCGCCGCGCCGCGCCCGCTCGAGCAGCTCCCCCGCGCCGGGCTCTTCGAGCACGTCGGGCCGCCCGGCCAGGGAGTCGGCCGCGTCCTCGAACCGTCCCGCGTCGACGAGCCGCCGCGCGCGGGCGAGCCGGCGCCTGCACCAGCGCCGTCGCAGCGACGCCGGCAGCCTGATCCCGAGCGGCGGCTCCGGCGGCGGCTCCAGCAACGCGATGGCGGTCTTGGGTCCGCGCGTGGCCAGCCGCGCGGCCGCGAGGCGCAGCAGGAGCCGCGCGCGAAACGACTCCGGCAGGTCGCGCGCGCTACGACCGAGCGCGGCGAGCGTGTCGCGCTGGCCGGCCTTCTCCCAGGCGACGAGGTCGAGATAGCCGGCCACGAGCGGGTTGTCGGGCGCGAGCCGCGCCGCGCTCTCGAGCGCCAGGCGCGCGCCGCCCGTGTCGCCCGCGTCGAGCCGCACGATCCCGAGGTGCAGCGGGAAGACGAAGATGCCGGGCGCCAGCGCCATCGCCCGCGCGAGCGCGGCCTCGGCCTCGGCCAGGCGCTCCTGCTCGGCCAGCGCGTGGGCCAGGTACATGTGAACGTGCGCGTAGTCAGGGTCCCGCGCGAGCGCCTCGCGCAGGAGCGCCTCGGCCGCCGGAAAGTCCCGGCGCGCGAGCGCGTGCTGGCCTCGCGTGAGGCAGCGTTCGGTGCGGTCGAACGGAAGGTGCCACCCCATGCGAGCCCGAGCCGATTCTACTGTAGAGTGGCCGCGACAAAGGAGCGTCCCATGAGCGGATTCGCCGAGTACGAGCGCTACGACGGGCTGGGGCTCGCCGCGCTGGTCGCGCGGCGCGCGGTGACGCCGGAGGAGCTGCTGGAGGCGGCGATCGCGCGCGTCGAGGCGCGCAACCCGGTCGTCAACGCCGTCACCATGAAGCTCTACGACTACGGCCGGCAGGCCATCGCGGCGGGGCTGCCCGACGGGCCGTTCCGCGGCGTGCCGTATCTGATGAAGGACCTCACGGCATCGATCGCCGGCGTGCCCATGACGCGCTCGAGCCGCTACTACGCCGACGCGCCGCCGCCCGCCGCCGACAGCGAGCACGTGCGCCGGCTCAAGCGCGCGGGGCTCGTCATCTTCGGTCGCACCAACACGTGCGAGCTCGGGCTCTCCCTCACCTGCGAGCCGCAGATGCACGGCGCGACGAAGAACCCGTGGGATACGGCGCGGATCTCCGGGGGCAGCAGCGGCGGCGCCGCCGCCGCCGTCGGCGCCCGCATGCTGCCGATGGCGCACGCCACCGACGGCTTCGGCAGCATCCGCGCGCCCGCCGCGTGCTGCGGGCTCGTCGGGCTCAAGCCCACGCGCGGCCGCAACACGCAGGCGCCGTATCTCGGCGAGGGCCTCGGCGGGCTGTCGGCCGAGCACGCGGTGACGCTGAGCGTGCGCGACTGCGCCGCGCTGCTCGACGCGACGGCGGGCACGGGGCCGGGCGATCCCTACGTGGCGCCGCCGCTCGCCCGCCCGCTCTCCCTGGAACTCGGCGCCGACGCCGGGCGCTTACGGATCGCGTTCACGAGCGTGACGCCCAACGGCGCCAAGGTCGAGGCCGAGAGTCTGCGTACGCTGGCCGAGACGGCGAAGCTGTGCGCGGAGCTGGGCCACCAGGTCGAGGAGGCGAATCCCGTGATCGACGGCGGTGCCGTCGTGCCGACGTTCCTCACGCTCGCCGCCGCCAACACCGTCGTCAACCTCGCGGGCAACCCGGCCAGGGGCCGCCCCGCGCGAGCGGACGAGGTCGAGAAGGTCACGTGGGCGACGGGCCAGATAGGCCAGCGCGTGAGCGGCGCCGACTACGTCCGCGCCACGCAGACGGCGCATCGGCTGGGCCGCCAGATGGCGGCGTTTCACGAGCGCTGGGACATCCTGCTGACGCCGGGCCTCGCGACGCTGCCGCCGAAGCTCGGCTGGATCGACATGATGCTCGACGACGTGGACGAGTACTGGCGCCGCGTCTTCCACTTCTCGCCGTTCACGGTCTGGTTTAACATCACCGGCCAGCCGGCGATGATGCTGCCGCTCGGCGTCGCGTCGGATGGGTTGCCCGTGGCCGTGCAGGTCGTCGCCCGCCACGGCGACGAGGCGACGCTGTTCCGGCTCGCCGCCCAGCTCGAGACCGCGCGGCCATGGTTCGATCGGCGGCCGGCGCTCGCGCGGTGACAGGAGGATCCCCGAGATGACTCGAGCCGCCCACCGATCGCTCACGCTCGTCCTGCTGCTCGCGGCGCTGGTGCTGCCCGTCGCCGGACACGCGCAGAAGGCGCTGCGCCCGTACACGCTGATCCTCGACTTCGTGCCGACCGGCGAGTACGTGCCGCACTACACGGCGCTGGAGAAGGGCTGGTATCGCGACGAGGGCCTCGACGTGAAGATCGTGCGCGGCCAGGGCTCGGCCGACACCGTCAAGCGCGTCGCGGCCGGCCAGGGCGAGGTGGGCATCTCCGACGTCTCGGCGCTGATCGCCGCCCGCGCGAACACCGACGTCAAGGTGAAAGCCATCGCGCTCTGGTACCGGCGGCCGCCGCACGGCATCTTCGTGCGCGCCGACTCGCCGATCAAGACGCCGAAGGAGCTCGAGGGCAAGAAGCTCGCGATCTCGCCGGGCAACAGCCACCAGATCCTGTGGCCGGTGTTCGAGCGGCTCTCCGGGCTCAAGCCGAACTCGGTGACGTGGGTCACCATGGACGCCGCCTCGATGCCGCCGTCGCTGATCAGGGGCGCCACCGACGCCGTGCCGTTCTTCGTCGTCCACGAGGCGCGCATCCGCAAGATCGCCAGGCAGCAGAACGCCGACATCCGCGTGCTCACCGCGTGGGCCGACCTCGGCCTCGACCTCTCGTCCACGTCGCTCGTCGCCCGCGAAGAGACGATCGCGAAGGATCCCGACGGGCTCAAGGCGTTCCTGCGCGCCACGCTGAAGGGCGCCGACTACGCGTTCCGGCAGAAGCACCTCGACGAGGGCATCGGCTACCTCCTCAAGCACCATCCCGAGGTGGATCCCGACGGCGCGCTCGGCGCCGCGCAGGTGGCCACGCGCTTCGTCTACGCCGAGGAGGTCACGAGCGGCAAGGTCGCGGTCGGCCAGTTCGAGCCGGTCCGGCTCGAGAAGACGCGCGACACGTACACGCAGTACCTCGAGCTCAAGCGCAAGGTGCCGCTCGAGGAGATCTATACGAACGACCTGCTGCCGGAGAAGAAGTGATGGCGCTCGTCATTCGCGGCGCCCAGGTGCTCGCGGGCTCGCCGCCGGCGCTGACGCGGGCCGACGTGCTGGTCGAGGGCGACCGCATCGCCGCCGTCGGCGCGGGCGTCGGCGCCCCGGCGGAGGCGCGCGTGCTCGACGCGTCGGGACGGATCGTGCTGCCCGGGCTCGGCAACGCCCACACGCACGCGGCCAGCCACCTCGCGCGCGGCCGCGCCGGCAACTGGACGCTCGAGGATCTGCTGACCAACGCGCCGGCCAACTACGGATTCCGGACGCCGGAGGACGACTACCTCTCGGCGGCCATCGGCGCCATCGAGATGCTCAAGACCGGTTGCACCTCTGCCTACGACCTCTACATGGCGGTGCCCGCCATCACCGACGAGGCGTTCGAGGCGACGGTGCGCGCCTACACGGACGTCGGCGTGCGCGTCGTGCTGGCGCCGGCCGTGGCCGACGTCGTCTTCTTCCAGACGGTGCCGGGGCTGCTCGGCCTCCTGCCCGCCGATCTGCGCACGATCGTCGCCGGCATGCAGGCGGCGCCGACCAAGGGACTGCTCGAGCTGAGCGAGCGCGCAATCCGCCGCTGGAACGGCTCGGCGCAGGGGCGCGTGCGCGTCGCCGTCGCGCCGACCATTCCCAACCAAGCGAGTGATGAGTTCCTGGACGGTTGTCGTCGGCTCGTGAGGGAGTACGGCGTGGGCGTCCACACGCACCTCGCCGAGTCCAAGGTCCAGGTGATCGAGAGCCGGCGGCGCTGGGGCAAGACGATCGTCGCGCGGCTCGCCGAGCACGGGCTGCTCGGTCCCGGCTTCGTCGGCGCCCACGGCGTATGGCTGGCCGACGACGACATGAACATGCTGGCCGACACCGGGCTCGGCTGCGGCATCGCGCCCGTGCGCGAGTTGCTCGACCGCGGCGTGGCGGTCGGGCTCGGCACCGACGGCTCGGTCTGCGCCGACAACCAGAACCTCTTCGAGGCGCTGCGGATCGCGTCCGTGGTGAGCACGATCCGGTTTCCGCACGAGACGCCCCGCTGGCTCGACGCCGCCACCGTCTGGAGTCTCGCGACGGCGGGCAGCGCACGCGTGCTCGGCCAGGCGGCCGATCTCGGGGCGATCGCGCCCGGCCGCAAGGCCGACCTCGTCCTGCTGCGCGCGGACTCCGTCTTCCTGCGGCCGCTCGCCGACCCGCTGAACGCGCTCGTGTACTCGGAGACGGGCGCGAGCGTCGACACCGTGCTCGTGGACGGTCACGTGGTCGTCCAGGGCGGCCGCGTCACCACGGTGGACGAGGCGGGCATCTACGCCCGCGCCCAGGAGGCCGCCGACCGGCAGCATCGCGCCTCCGCCGAGTCGCGCGCGCTGGCCGGACGGCTCGCGCCCTTCGTGGCCGCGGCGTGCCGCGCGGCCGTGGCCACCCCGCTGCCGTTCGACCGGTACGCCGCGCCCCCGCGGACGTGATCCGGCTCGACGGGGTCGAGAAGACCTATCGCACGCGGCGTGGCGATCTCGTGCGCGCCGTCGAGGACGTCACGCTCCACGTCGAGGAAAACGAGTTCGTCACGCTGGTGGGGCCGAGCGGCTGCGGCAAGAGCACGCTGCTCAGGCTCGTGGCGGGGCTGACGCCCGCGACGCGCGGCGCGATCCGCGTGCGTGACACGGCCGTGAGCGAGCCGTTCACCGACGTCGGCTTCGTCTTCCAGCAGCCCGTGCTGCTGCCGTGGCGCTCGGTGCTCGACAACGTGCTCTTCTCCGTCGAGATGCTCGGGCTCGAGCCGCGCCAGTATCGCAAGCAGGCCGGCGACCTGCTCGAGCTGACCGGGCTCGGCGGCTTCGAGACGAAGTACCCGCGCGAGCTGTCGGGCGGCATGCAGCAGCGCGTGGCGATCTGCCGCGCCCTGCTGCCCGATCCGAGCCTGCTCCTGATGGACGAGCCCTTCGGCGCGCTGGACGCCATGACGCGCGAGGAGATGAGCCTCGAGCTGCTCCGCGTCTGGGAGGAGCGGCGCAAGACGATCCTCTTCGTCACCCACAGCATTCCCGAGGCCATCCTGCTCGCCGACCGCGTCGTGGTCATGACGGCGCGGCCGGGCCGCATCGCGCGCATCCTCGAGATCGGCCTGCCGCGGCCGCGCACGATCGAGTCGGAGTTCGACCCGCGGTTCAAGGCCGCGAGCGACGAGGTGCGCAGCCTGATCTTCGCGCGGCGGACGGCCACGCGGTGATTCGCCGGCGCATCGTGGGCGACTATCTCGTGCCGGCCGCGACGCTCGTCGGCGTGCTCGTCGCCTGGGAAGCGGCCACGCACGCCTTCCGCATTCCCCGCTTCGTCATGCCGGCGCCGTCCGCCATCCTCGCCGAGGGCTGGGACTGGCGCTACCGCTTTCTCGGCCACGCGTGGGTGACCCTCTACGAGACGCTGGGCGGCTTCGCGCTCTCCATCGTCGTCGGCGTGCCGCTGGCCGTGCTCATCGTCTATTCGCCGACGCTGAAGAACGCGCTGTACCCGCTGATCGTGCTCGCGCAGTCCGTCCCGAAAATCGCCATCGCGCCGGTGCTGCTGCTGATGCTGGGCCACGGCGAGATCCCCAAGGTGATCGTCGCCTTCCTCGTCGCCTTCTTCCCCGTCGTCGTCGACACCGCGACCGGCCTCGCCGCGACGCCGCCGGAGCTGCTCGACCTGAGCCGCTCGTACCGCGCCAGCGCGTTCAAGACGTTTCTCAAAGTCCGGCTGCCGATGGCGATGCCGTTCTTCTTCGCCGGCGCCAAGGTGGCCATCACGCTCTCGGTGATCGGCGCCGTCGTCGGGGAGTTCGTGGGCTCGGACAAGGGGCTCGGCTACGTGATCCTGTCGGCGACCTCGTACTGGAAGACGGAGCTGGCGTTCAGCTCGATGATCCTGCTCTCGGTGATGGCGATCGTGCTCTTCGGCGCAGTGGCACTCGTCGAGCGTCTCGTCTGTCCCTGGTTGGCACCGGCAGGCGAGGAGTAGACGTCAAGTCGCGAACAGTCGACGTCAGTCGGCCGACGGCAGATCGCTCACGTGATCACACAACGGGCACTCGTGACGCCCCGTCGAGCATAAGTCCCGTCCAGGCCCGGCTGGCTCGCCTCGTGCTTGCGATACGCGAGCATGTCGACCAACGACCCGATCGCGCGCCGATTCGTCACACTCGACGGACGGCGCGTCTCCTATCTCTGGCGCGACGGCGGCCACGACGGGCCGACGCTCCTGTTCATCCACGGCTCCGGCATGAGCGCGCGCTACTGGAGCGACCAGCTCCGCGCGCTCGCCGACACCGCGCGCGTGCTCGCGGTGGACCTGCCCGGCCACGGCGAGTCCGACGACGCGCCCACGCCGAGCCTCGCGCGCTACGCCGACGTCACCGCCGGCGTGATCGACGCGGTCGGGGCGCGGCCGGCCATCGCGGTCGGTCACTCGCTCGGCGGCGCCGTCGCGGTCTCGCTCGCGGCGCGCCGTCCCGCCGACGTGTGCGGCCTCGTGCTGCTCTCGACGTGCGCGCGACTCCCGGCGGTGTCCACGTCGGCGCAGTGGCTGTGGGCCTCGCTGCCGGAGTCGCTGCGTCGCGTGCTCTTCTTCGTCACCGCGAAGAACATCCTCTTCGCCGCCGGCGCCTCGCGGGCCGCCGTCGCGCTCGGCATGCAGGAGCTGCGCGCGTGCCGGCCGCAGACGCTGGCCGCCGATGTCGCGATCTCGCGCTCGATGGACGTCACCGAGGCGGCCGCCGCGCTGCGCGTGCCCGCGCTGATCCTCTGCGGCAGCCGCGATCGCGTCACGCCGCCGGCGCTGTCGCGGCACCTGCACGCGACGATCGCCGGCTCCCGCCTCGACCTCGTCGACGGCGCCGGCCACATGCTCCTGATCGAGGCATCCGGCGTCGTGAATCGCGCGATCGCGGCCTTTGCCGCCTCGATCACGCGGCGGCCTGCCGCGCGGGCACACGCCGGCGCCGCGGCGCGCTCGGCATCGCGCTGGCGGCGGGCGATCCGCCGCCTCGTCGCCCTCGTGCGTCGTCGATGACCCCTGCCCGTTGCGCGGGCGCCCGGCCGTCTCGCCGCCCACTCGCTACGCAGCCACCGATCGGTCGCCGCTGAGACACACGACATGACGCGCATTTCGGATTTGGCACCGCCCTTGCCAGGGAACGCAGGAGCCCGAGTCGCGGGGGCGGGAGGCGAGCATGAAGAGCACGGCGGCGGCCGACTTGGAATTCTGGAGTGAGCTCGATCAGCAGGTGCTCGCCTGCCTGCGCGACGGCCCGACATCGATGCGGGACCTGGCGCGGCGCCTCGGCCTCTCGCCCGGCGGCGCGACCTCCGTGCTCCTGATGCTCGCCGCCGAGGGCAAGATCCAGGTGACCGGCGTGGAGCTGGCCGAGCGCGCTTAATCGGTCGGGCGGAAGCGCAGCCCGCCGCGCTCGCGCACGATCACGCCGGGACGCGGGAAGTGCGAGGCGAGGATCAGCGTGCCGCTGTCTGCGTGGCGCTCGACGAACTCGCGGCGCGTCTCGGCGGCTTGCTTGCCGTCGTAACAGAAGCGGCTCGACCACTGCGGCTCGGCCACCTGAACCACGCGATGCATGAGGTCGCCGGAGAAGACGGCGGCGCCCGCCCGGGTCGTGAGCCGCACGGAGACGTGGCCCGGCGTGTGGCCGATCGACGGCTCGAACGCGAGCCAGCGGTCGAGCCGGTGGGTGTCGTCGACGAGCATCGCCTGCCCCGAAGCCACGATGGGCAGCACGCTGTCGTCGATGCAGCCGTACTCGTCGCCGCCGCGCTCGTTCTCGTGCTTCCAGAACTGCCACTCCTCGCCCGGAAAGACGTAGCGCGCGTTGGGGAAGGTCGGGACCCACGTGCCGTTCACGAGCCGCGTGTTCCAGCCGACGTGGTCCACGTGCATGTGCGTGATCACGACATAGTCCACCTGTTCGGGCGTGACGCCGGCGGCGGCCAGCTCCTCGAGGAACGTGCCCTGGCGCCGGTGCCAGATCGGGTTGCTCTCGCGCGCCTTGTCGTTGCCGACGCCGGTGTCGATCAGCACCAGGTGCTCGGGCGTGCGCACGATCCAGGTCCCGATGCGCGAGCCGAGATCGTCGGTGGCGTCGTCCCAGAAGTCCGGCTTGAGCCACGCGTGGTGGCGCGCGACGCCCTCGGCCGTGGACTCCGGCAGCATCGACGTCGTCGGAAACGACGAGCGGCCGATCTCGATCACGCGGGTGAGGCTCACCTCGCCGAGCGTCAGCTTCGTCGGCTCGATCATCTGGCCGCCTCCTTCACCAGCCGCGCCACCTCGCCGGGCTGGGGCTGCCGCTTCACGTCCTTGTAGGAGAAGACCGGACGACCGTCCACCCGCACCGTCAGCTCGCCCAGCCCGCCCAGACGGATGCGCGCCTTGATGCCCTCGCGGGCCAGCTCCTCGCGGAGGCGCACGGCCTCCCGGCGATGGTCGCCTCAGACGAGTCAGCGGCGGATTTCGACGTTCACGGGCGCCTGGTCGCGCTCACGGACGCTGCGCCGGCGGCAGCATCGCGATGAGGGGATCGAGGTTCTTGGGATTCGGCGTGAGCTGCCCGACGGGATGCGCGTGGACCGCGGCGACGATCGCGTCGTTGAACGGCGTCGGCACGCCCTTGTTGCGGCCCTCGGCCGAGACGTGGCCGTTCAGGAAGTCCACCTCGGTGCGCCGCCGCTTCATGACGTCCTGCAGCAGCGACGGGCGGCCGCCGGTGCGGCGCTTGGCCTCCGCGGCGAGATCCGCCTCGAGCTCGGCGAGGCCGCGGCCCTCGGCGGCGTCCACGATCCGCTGCGCGTCGATGCCGATGAGCGGCTCGATCGTGTGCCCGTGCGCGCGTCCGACGCGGATCGCCTCGGCGCCCAGCTGGATCGCCACGCGCCGCGGCCCGGCTGCGAGTCGCAGCTCAGCGGAGCCGAGCCCGCTCAGGCCCGCGATCGCGTTGCCCATGCAGTTCACGGCGAGCTTGGACCAGCGCTCGCCCCAGAGGTTGGTGGTGACCTTCGCCGGCGAGACGTCGCTCAGCACGCGCGCCAGCTCCCCGGCGCGCGGCGTGTCGCGGCCGTCCAGCTCGCCGATCCGGAAGCCGACGGGCGTCGTGTCCGTGCGGATCGCGTGGCCCGCCTCGTACATCCCGGCGCTGATCACGATCACGCAGCCGAGCGTGCGCTCCCGGCCGACCACCGTCGCCACGCGCTCGTCGTTGATCCCGTTCTGGAAGTCGACGACGACACCGTCGGGCTTCTCGAGATACTGCGCGGCCAGCTGGGCCGCCCACTCCGTGTCGTAGCTCTTGACGGCGAGGAACACCGCGTCGAAGGGCGCGTCCACCGACTGCAGCTCGTGCAGATGGAGCGCGCGTACGGGCACCAGATGCTCGCCGCACGTCCCCGAGAGCCGCAGGCCGACCTTCTTCATCGCCTCCACGTGCTCCGGCCACTGATCCACGAGCGTGACGTCACGCCCCGCCTTCGTGAGCATACCGCCGACCATCGAGCCGATGGCGCCGGAGCCGAGCACCGCGATCCGTTTGATCATGCGCGGAGTGTAACGCGGCGAGCGGCCCTCGGCGAGCCTTCGGTCTTCCCACGACTTTGCCCGCACGGACGCGATGGCGGGCCCGTCGGCCGGCTGGGGCTCGCTCGCGATAGATACCTCCCTCGCCCTAGTCCGGATTATTCGTGAGCCGCCACCTCACTCTGTTTCCGAGCCGCCAACGGGTGCAA
>WNGM01001700.1_pt1 | contig 22390 bp, 21 predicted proteins | sample 5400571 | NCBI WGS metagenome assembly WNGM01 (sample SAMN13153378, study PRJNA577476) | soil metagenome | isolation source: 100 cm soil or saprolite under Garry oak tree replicate 2 | place: USA:California | collected 2016-06-15 | reverse complement strand
TTTCATCAATTCCTGGAGTCGCCACCAGGCTCGTAATCATGTCCATGCTTGTGCTTATGTCCATGCCCTCCACCCTGGCCGCTGGAATGGTTCTGAGTATTGCTAGATGAGTTTCCGCCTGGAGAGCTTTGTGGTGTAGAAGTAATATGCTTGTGCTGTATGTCTTTCTCCCCGAGAAGCGACATACTGGCACTCCAGGCCGCAGGCGTCTTCTGCGCAGTGATGCTGGCAGCATAGAACCCCAGCGATAAGGAGAGGGAGAGCAATAAAAGAAGCATAGCCGGAACTGCGATTAACTTGCGAGAGTTGAAAATGCTATTTGCGCGCTGTGGTGTTCCTGCGTGTAAAGGTGGAGCGTCTAGCTGATCACTCGTCGCCAGGGATACCAGAATGGTCTCTGCTTGTTCGGCGGCTCGAAGTGATCTCTTATAGGCCTGCAGCAGTGCGCGTGCCGATGGAAAGCGCCACTGCGGGTCTTTCTCCAGCGCGCGTAAAATCACGCGTTCGACAGGTCGCGGAATAGCAGGATTCAAGGTCGATGGGCGGGTCGGCTGCTCTCGCAGCTGCTTCCAGCAGGTCGCTAGCGGTGTGCTGCCCTTGAAGGGCGTTCGCCCGGTCAGCATCTCGTAGAGCAAGATACCCAGGGCGTAGAGATCACTGCTGGCGCTGGCAGACTGCTCTGCCAGTTCTGGGGCCATATACTCGGGAGTGCCCATCACATACCCCGTTTGCGTGATCTCGTTCTCACCTTCGGCCCATAGCATCTTGGCTAAGCCAAAGTCCGCCAGGTACACGGAATGCTCATCCTGCAGTAGAATGTTTGAAGGTTTGATGTCGCGATGAATGATGCCACGATCATGTGCAAACTGCAGCGCATCGACCACCTGTTCGAGGACCTCGTCCGCCTCTTCCAGCGTCAAAGGACGTTTGGCCAGGCGCTCGCGCAAGGTTCCCTGTTTGAGATAGGGCATGACCAGGTAATGCCACGAGCCATGTTGCCCATGGTCCAGGGCAGGCAAAATATGGCGGTGCGTGAGTGCGTTGATGGTCTTCACTTCCCGTTGGAACCGCTCGCTGTATTCCAGGTGGCTGCTGTTGACTACTTTGAGCGCAACTTCCTGCTGCGAACGGTGATCGGTGGCGAGGTACACCTCTGACATCCCTCCTCGCCCGAGAGAATGGTGGAGGTGGTAATGACTGAGTGTGGATCCTTCCAATTCCAGCATGGTTCTCACGTTCCTTGCTTGCTATCTATCTCACATACACTATACACGTGCCTGCCTATATGTTCGTTTACATTAATGCAACTGCATAAAGAGGGGAGAATAGAAATGCTCCCCAGAATTTCTCCTGTGATACAATCTCCTACATCGGCTATGCGTGAAAGGAGCTTTATATGCCAGATCGTCTCGTCTACTCCACAGACGTTGGAAGGGGCCCTTTATGGCCGCCCGCCTGGCTACGGATAGCGATGGATTTTCTTCGGTTGATGCCTATGGGGGTAGTGTCCAGGACATAGACTACAAACCTCTTGCGGCCTGGCTACGGTTGGTGTATTATATAGCAGGTTCGCACTCTTAATACGAGAGTGCTAAAAGAGAGTTGAGGAGATCCTCACCCATACAGTATAAAGAAAATAGGGAGGAATGCTATGCCAACAGTGAGTGTAAAGCTTCGGCCACTGAGCGATCGTGTAGTGGTCAAGGCTACATCCCGTGAAACTGTTACTAAAAGTGGCATCGTGCTGCCAGATACCGCGAAAGAGAAGCCCCAGGAGGGTGAAATCCTGGCAGTGGGTCCTGGTAAAGTGCTTGACAACGGCAAGCGTGTAACGCTGGAGGTAAAGGTTGGACAGAAGATACTGTTCGCCAAGTATGGCGGTACCGAAGTCAAGATAGACGGCGAAGAGTATTTGATCCTGCGCGAGAGCGATATTATGGGCATTGTTGAATAGGAGAGTATTCGTGGCAAAAAGACTGCAATTTGATGAAAATGCGCGCCATTCCCTCAAGAAGGGTATGGATACGCTGGCAGACGTGGTGAAAGTAACGCTTGGCCCAAAGGGGCGCAATGTGGTACTGGACAAGAAGTTCGGCGCACCGACGATCACGAACGATGGTGTGACGGTCGCTCGCGATGTCGACCTGCCTGATCCCTTTGAGAACATGGGAGCGCAGCTGCTCAAAGAGGTTGCGACCAAAACGAATGACGTCGCGGGTGATGGCACCACGACGGCGACAGTACTGGCGCAGGCCATTATCACTGAAGGCTTGAGGAACCTGGCGGCAGGCGCAAATCCCATGATCCTGCGTAAAGGGCTCGAGAAAGGCGCCGAGGCTGTCATCGAAGAGATCAAGTCGATGAGCAAGCCGGTCGAGACCCAGGAAGAGATTGCCCAGGTGGCTTCGATTTCTGCGGCTGATCCCGAAATCGGCTCCCTCATCGCCGAGGTGATGGACAAGGTCGGCAAAGACGGTGTGATTACCGTCGAAGAGGGCCGTGGCCTGGCAATGGAAAAAGAGTATACCGAGGGCATGCAGTTCGATCGTGGCTATCTCTCCGCCTACATGGCGACCAATACGGATCGCATGGAAGCCGAGATGTCCGACCCCTACATCCTCATTACGGACAAGAAGATCAGCGCCGTGGCAGATATTCTGCCGCTGCTGGAGCGCGTTCTACAGACCGGCCGTAAAGAGTTGGTGATCATCGCCGAGGATGTCGATGGTGAGGCGCTGGCGACCCTGGTAGTCAATAAGCTGCGCGGCGTCTTCAATGTCCTGGCGGTAAAGGCTCCCGGTTTCGGCGACCGCCGCGAGGCGATGCTGGAAGATATCGCTGTTTTAACGGGTGGAAAGGTTATCACCGAGAAGGCCGGTCTCAAGCTGGAAAACGCAACGCTGCGCGACCTGGGCCATGCCCGCACGGTCACTGCCAACAAAGATGTTACAACCATCGTTGAAGGCGCCGGAACACACGAAGCCATTCAGGCCCGCGTACGCCAGATCCGTGCCCAGATCGAGGAGACGACGAGCGACTACGATCGTGAGAAGCTCCAGGAGCGCCTGGCGAAGCTGGCCGGCGGCGTCGGCGTGATTAAAGTAGGGGCAGCCACCGAGGTAGAACTAAAAGAGAAGAAGCATCGCGTTGAGGATGCTCTCTCCGCCACGCGCGCCGCTATAGAGGAAGGTATCGTGGCTGGCGGCGGCTCTGTGCTGGTCCACGCTGTCCCTGCCCTGGACAAGGTCCAGGTCGCTCCCGGCGATGAGACGACAGGCGTGAACATCCTGCGCCGCGCACTGGAGGAGCCGCTGCGCCAGATCGCCCTCAATGCCGGTCGCGATGGCGCGGTTACCGCCAATGCCGTGAGCGCTCGCCCGCACGGCCATGGCTTTGACGCCATGAAGGGCGAGTATGTCGATATGTTCAAGGCCGGTATCGTCGATCCCCTGAAGGTGACCCGCTCTGCATTGCAGAACGCCGCCAGTATCGCGGGCATGTTCCTGACGACCGATGCGCTGATTACCGATGCTCCGGAGGAGCAGGCCGCGCCTGCCATGCCTGGCGGTATGGGTGGCATGGGCGGCATGGGTGGCATGATGTAGGAACAGTTATCACGAGCGCCAGGCTTTCATGCTGCCTGGCGTTCGTTGAGTACTTCCCCTTTGTTGATGATCTGGATGACCCAGGCGCTGCTGCTGTTTGCGATGGTGGTAAGGACGAGCCTCTGCTCAGAGGTCAGTGTGGGAGAGGTGATATCGGTATTTATGCGTTCACCGTTGAATGCTAGATGGAGGAGGGCATCGACAATCCTGAGCGAGCTATGTGCAGTTGCTGTGCCGAGGGCTTCTATGAGCATGGGAATAGCGATGCTTGCCGCACAAGGCCCAAGGTCATAGAAGGCATGACTGATGTCCTCTACGATACCGTTATCCGCCCAGGGAAGCTCAAGGTACAGGTCCGCGATTGGTTCCGTCTCTATGAGTGTGTCAACAAGCACACGAATCGCTTCAGGTGGCGTGTCGTGACGGTCCAGTCTTGCCAGCGCCAGAGCTGCCGCCAGTTTCACGAGGTCGTTGGCCTCTCCTTTAAGCACCTCTAGCAACAATTGTTGCGATGCCAGGTCGTACTGGGCGCTCAATGCGCCCAGGCTTAAAAGCATACTTGACCTGGCAAGTTCGTCTTCTTCCGCGGCAATGTACACATGAAGCACTGGAATGATGGCAGCTGCATACTCTTTGAAACAGGCAAGTGTATAGGCGGCACAGGTTCTGATCGCCGCTTCCCCGTGTTTGAGCAGGTCCAGGTAAACTTCCACGCCTTCTCTCACCGCTTCATAGGTGTTTTGTGCACAATCACCTTCCTGTACGAAGCGCTCTATGTCTCGTCTCTCCCGTTCGACGGCACCATATGCCAGGTGCTGCCGGGTGTCCATATACGAGTTTCCGCGCGCTATATAGGCGAGGAGAAGTAACAGTTCGTCTTTGTCTTGTATCGAGTCATCTTGCAGCCGCTCTATGAGACCTCGTACGGCGGTGGCTGTATCCCTGCCTGCCGTGCTTTGATGCCAGATGCTATAGTAGAGTGCTTCTAGCGCTTCGTCATGGACTCGGGCGGTGTTTAAGGGAGATTGGTCAATGGCTTCGCTATGAGCTTGCTTGGGTTCTTGCACGTCTATCCTGTCCGGGCTTTCTATCCTGTCCGGGCTTTCTAGTATAGGGACCTTTACTCCAGTGTTGTTAGTGCGTTGGTTGTATGGGGGTAAGGAGTGAAGCATATCCCTCATCTCTCATTCTTTTTTTGCCTGGGTTTCCAGGAAATTTGCTGTGGTCCGTTATCCTCGTAGCTGGTGTTGTACTATCGTGGGCGGAGCATGAGCTGACCGCGACCTACTATCAAAGCATAGAGTCTGTAATACTATTATAGCACATAAGTTCTAAAATTGCAAATTACCCACTGCTGTATCCCGTAATAGACAGGCGGCGACTATGTAGGAACAGGTCACGTTCTGCCTGCTCACATGATGAGCGATCGGTGCTATGTTGTCCAATTTCACCCGGGAGATGTGAGCTACTTTACTGCATTCTCTCTGTTGATCAGGTATAAAGAAGATATAGAGAAAATATTCGTGTAATGAAAAGCAATGAGTGAAAAAAACTGAAAGGAAACACATACATGTATAATTTCTACATCTCTGAGAAGCTGGTCCAACTTCGTCAACAAGAACTGCTGCGCGAAGCCGAGCAGCAACGTCTGGCTGCTAGTGCGCTTCGTGGGCAGCCAAACGGGCTACGACTGCTGTTTCGGACGCTGCTAAAGCGATTCCGCGCTTCCACCTCGCCTGTGGCATCACAGATCAGGACGGCAACCGGTCAACTATAGATGAAACAGGTCGGTGGCTCAATCGTTCTGAGCACTGCGGTAGCGCTACTTTGTGGACGAGGGTCACAAGGGAACGATACAAGATGTGAAACAGATCACAGAGGGCAGGTGAGCTAGAGAGTATTCTTCATGTATTGTCTCTTGCTAGCCTCTCTCTGAGTTGTTGTTCTTTAGTAGAGAGGTTGGAAAGGAGAACCTGATGCAAATAGTACCACGATTATCCTCTGCCCGCATTTACCGTCTCCCTCCGTGGCGTCGTTTTACTCCTCTGTACCCGTCTCTCGTGGTTGTGGGCGTATTATGGATTATAATCCTCTCCACTGCAAACACGGGTGTCTCAGCAGTTCTTTTCGTAGGGCTCCCGCTGACCGGCTTTTTCCTGCTGTTGGGGGCCTTGATATGTCTGACAACAATAAATGTGCATTTAGAACTGGCACCCGATGGCATCATGTACGAGGGCACCGGTTACCAAGTCTACTCCCCTTGGAGCAATATCCTGGAGGTCGATCAGGTCCACTATGGCTTCCGGCAGGTAGATGGCGTGCGGCTCCGCCTCCCTGCTGGAGAAGAGGTGCCAATGGATTTTGGCATCCGGGAACATATTCCGGCATTTGAAGCGAGCCACTGGTGGCGAGCCAACAGAGCAATGCAACCGCTTGGGAAAGTACTAGCCGTCGCCGAAAGGCGCCCTGTTCCAGGAGAGGATATGTCTGCCTACCACGACTTCATCCCGGTAGGATACTTTGCGCCATATAGTGATGCCAGTGAACTCTGGACAACGCTTCATCAACAGATGCGGGATGCTTCCCACAAAAAGCCATGAGAGTCGCGGCTACTGTGCTATGGTGAAAGACTTCCTCTGTTCGCAAGGGCGAAGTATTCAGGCAGAGCCGGTTTCCAGCAGCAGAGCAAGGAGGTGGTATTTCCAGAATCAACAAACTAGCAGTAGGAGGCTCAGCCCTGATCGCCTGCCGTGACCCGGCTCCTCCGTACAAGCGTTACCGGCCTGGCTGCCGCTGCACGAACTGGCTCACGATGAGGACCACACTTGCAGCAGCGAAGAAGAGCCCCGTGTCAATCGAACCGCCAAAGGCAATGTTGGGGACGAACCACGGCGCCGGTAGACCATCCAGGAAGAAGTAGCTCAGACCGAGCAGGCCAGCGCCAATAGCGGCAAGTGGCGCCAGCCTTGAGAGGAGCCGGTCGCCGTAAGCGAACAGCGTCGCGCTCGTGCCGCTGAAGGAGCGCCTTGCGAGCGGGCGAAGCAGCGCCACCAGCCCGGCGGTCACCAGCCCCAGACCGGCGAGCGTCTCGCCCCACTCGATGAGGTAGCCGAAGAGCGTGGCATTGGGCTCCACCAGTCCCCGCAAGATGACGGTGAAGAAGCCGGCCAGGTGGCCACTACTGACTAACGTGTTAAGCAGCCCACCGAGCTGGGCAGGGAAGTTTCCGAGCAGCAGCTTATCGCCACCGGCGAGCAGCCACTCGTAGCCGACAAGGAGTTGGAGGCCGGCGAACGCAATGTTCAGGGTTCGGGTGCCGGTGGCCCTGCCGTCCTGTCGCTCGGAGCGCAAGTCGGGTAGTCCTGGAAGCTGTACATGAGGTCTGTACTGAACATCTGGCGTAGCCAGTTGATCCTCGAGTTGAGGGATGGGTTGAGTGATCATAGGTATCCTTTGTCTCCTGTTAGGGAGCCTGCCACAGCGGCTGAACCGCCGCTGTGGCAGGCTCTCCTTTCTGTGTTTTTCGTTCTCACCTCCAAACATAGGCCAGAAGTTGAGGTTCGCCATCAGGTAGGCACCTGATTTGCCTCCAGATATTTCCCTGATATTTCCCACCCGAACCCTACTCTGGACACTCCCTCAGATATCCTGCGCGCGCTAGGGCTTCAAGCAGAGATCAAAATCAGCCTGGCATCCCCAGAGGCACCTATTCCCATTAAGGCCATGTTTGTTCCTGTCTAAGCCCGCTTAGGTACTGCAGTTCGCAATCTAATCGTACATGAGCAACAGGTCCATACTGCCGGTCAAAGGATGACTGTTCTGTTCGCATTTCCACACTATCTTTTTGTGCTCAAACATCTGCATCGAATGTCTGCACTAGTAGTGTTTTCGGTTCTCGATACCATTCCTGGATCAAAGAGGGACGAACTCATCTGGTGGTTTCTGCTTAAAGGCAAACTCTGCATCGGTTAAAAATCGCCGAGCAAATTGCTCATGTTGTATCTGGATGAAAAATAGAGACACCTGCAATGCCCGGGTCGAAATGTAGAGGTAAAAACGTTCACGTTGCTGAACATTCGCGAGATCAATATGGAAGAAGTCAAGGAGTTGGCTCCATTGTGACCTGGGATACATCCACCAAAGTATCTGGGCAATATCGCATATCGGGTCGGAGAGATGCAAGGTATCCCAGTCGATCAGATAAGCGGTTGTTAGCGTGACGAGCAGATTGCCAGGATTGGGGTCACCATGCGAAGGAACGAGACCGCTCCCCTCAATGAAAGCAAGGCGCTGTTCGTACTGCTCAAGGAGGGTTTCTATCACCTGTCGCCTCTCCTGGTCCATCACAGGCTGCTGCTGGTATAAATCTTTGGACCGCTGCACATATAGGGCCAAGAGCGCCCTGTACGCCTCATTTTCTACTGGGGGCAAATAGCGACGAAGCACGTTTTGGCTCTGAAGCGTCTTGAACAGATGAGCCAAAGGAAGTTTGTTGGCAAGGTACCAGCCGGGGCCTGGATGGGATGCCTCTACATATTCTTGCACGGTGATCCAGGTATCTACGAAAGGGCCTCCTGCGAGATAACGCGGGGTGAGGTGTGCATCGGAGAGGTGCTTAACAATTCGAGCATTGCTTCCAAGATTAACAAAGACTTTACGCCGAGTAGAGATGCAGACAAAGCGTTGACCGAACGTAAAACCTTATTGTGGGTGGGATATCTGCCAATCAGTCTGCTCAATATGCTGCTGCAAATAGACGCAGATAGACTCTTGCTGTATCGACATAACCTACACTTTCCTCGCATATCTACATGACGGGTAGTGTAGTATACAAATACCAAGCCCAAAACTTATGCAAAAAACTGCTCGACATGGACTTCCGCGATGCCTGGCGCCACTCGCGATGGGAGTGTCTCCTGTCCACGAAAAACGCCAAGCGAATAATACTCACTGGCCTCTAAAACTAACACCTCGACAGTTTGTGTACCGGGGTCGGCAATCCAATACTCTGGTACTTCAGCCTGGGCATAGGCATAATACTTCTTGTTCCGATCATGGATGGCAGTGCCAGGCGATGCAATATCAACGACTAGATCAGAGGCGCCAATCATGCACAGATCTTGAACTTTCTCCAGGTTCGCGTTCAAGATGACAAGCACATCGGGCTGGACTACGTTCTTAGGGGATAGTACTACATCGAATGGAGCCACGCGCACCTTTCCTAAACCAGCAAATTCGACGTTCACGAGCAGGTAGTGGGCAAATCGCAATGCCGCATCTTGATGCGCGCCGCTTGGCGAAGGTGCCATATATAAGACTCCATTCACAACTTCGTAGCGCTTTCCATCATCTGGAAGGGCCGTGTAGTCATCATAGGTCCACTGCCCTTGTCGAGGTCCTGGTACCCAATCTGCGCGAGTGACCACTGGCAGTTTCTCGGTTGTCGTCATATCGGGCTGCCTTTCGTAGAATGGAAAGCCATCATACATCTTCATGTAGATAATACCACAATCAGCACCTCACTTCAGCATCATCTGCGCTGCTCGTTGTGCCAGGTCGACCAGCCAGAATGGAAGTATGGTCCCCATTGCCAACGTACCCACAGCTGCGATGCCCAGCGCCGCCCACGTCATCCAACCGGCGCCGGTCTCCTGGGTATCGACTTGCTCGACTGCAGCGCTTGTTTTTGCCCTGGTGGCTGTCCTCTGCGCGGTAGCGGTTGCGATGCCTGTGGAGCTGGCTTCGGTCAACCTGCCGGACCCTCGCTTACTGGTTGCTGCTGCCTGGGCAGCTGCGGTCGCCTGTGGAGCTGGTCGTACAGGCGCTGTCGCCGCGCTCTCTTTCTCCCTTTCCATGAACATCACAGCGATGATGCGCAGGTAATAGTACATGCCCAGGACGCTGGCGAGTACGCCGATGATCAGCAGTTCGGGATGGCCGACCAGCAGCGCCGTGTAGAACAGGTAGTACTTGGCCGCGAAACCCGCCATCGGCGGGAAACCCGCCAGTGCGAGCAAGAAGAAGGCCAGCAAGCCCGCCAGTACCGGCCGGCGGTACCACAGACCCCGCATATCGTTCAGGTCGGTGCCCGAGTTATCGGCTCGCTCCAGCACAGAGACGATGCCAAAGGCGCCCAGGTTGAGGAAGGTGTAGCTGAGCAGGTAGAAGAGGATGGCGGAAATCCCGAAAACGCTCCCGGCAACAAGCTGCCCATTAGTAAAAACCTGGCCGCCCATAACGAGCTGCCCTTTAACAGTGAAAACCGCGCTGCCCACCACAATCCCGATCAAAAGATAACCGGCGTGGGCAATGCTGGAATATGCCAGGAGGCGCTTGACGTTGCTCTGCACAAGCGCCAGTATGTTGCCGCCAATGATGGTCAGGATAGTGATAGTCAGGACCACCGGCAGCCAGTCAGGCCTGACCGGGAACAGGACGACATCGAAGACACGCGCGAAGGCTACCATTGCAGCAGCCTTGGTGGCTACGGACATAAAGCCTGTCACGGGAGCAGGTGCGCCGTCGTACACATCGGGCGTCCACGCCTGGAATGGTATCGCTGAAACTTTGAAGGCAAAACCGACCGTAAGCAGGCCCATAGCCGTGAGCAGCAGTGGTGAACCGTGGAGACTGAATGAAAAAGGATTGGGTATGGGATGGCCCGCTGGGAATTTGATCTGGTTAAGGAGAAACTGCTCGATACCTCTGAATGAGGTATTTCCCGTAGCGCCATAGATCAGCGCAATGCCATACAGCAGGAAGGCCGAGGCGAACGAGCTGAGCAGGAAATACTTCATACCTGCTTCCTGGGAACTCTTGCGGCGTGTCACGAAGCCGCACAGGATGTACAGGGCCAGTGAGAGCATTTCCAGGCCCAGAAAGACCGTCAGGAAGCTGGTGGCTGCCGCCAGCAGCATCATGCCAATGGTGGCTAGCAGCATTAAAGTGTAGTATTCGCCCTGGTGGGGGAGATTTATACGCCTTAGATATCCCGGCGAGAGCAGAATGCCCAGTGCGCTGGCGCTGAGCAGGATAATGTAGGCGTAGAGAGACCCCTGGTCGGAGCCAATCATCTGGTTGAAGGCGGGCTGGCCGTCACCGGCAATATATAAAACAATGGTAGCGGCAAAGGCTCCCGCTAATCCGAGCAGGCTAAGCGAAGGTAATATCCAGTAGTTCGTTGGCCCGCTGTCCTTCAAATTCTTTTCTGCTCGCGGCAGGAGCAGATCCACCAGCATGACGATCAATACCATGCCGGCCAGCACCAGTTCTGGTGCTATGCGCCCCCAATCGGCAGCAGCTACGGTATAAGTGAATGACATAAAATCCTCTCACTTAGTGAAAAAAGCGTTGGCAATACTTTGTAATGTGTTGGCTATCGATGGCTCCATCAAAAATGTGAGAGGCGCTGGCTGCACTCCGATGTAAAAGATTAATAGCAGCAGCGGCGACAACACTAGAAACTCGCCCAGGCGTATATCGCTCAATATACCCTTGCGTTCGGCAGCAGCGACAGCGCTTCCCGCCTGGCGTGATCCTTCCATTACTTCCTGGAAGAAACGTATGAGATACCACGCGGCAGGGATGATGACGATGGTCCCCAATGTGCCAAATATGACGTTGTTGCGGAACGCTCCAAGCAGCGCCAGGAACTCGCCCGCGAAACTATTCAACCCTGGTAGACCAAGTGAGGACAGTACAGCGATCAGCATGACCGTTGCCAGTATAGGAATGCGCTTTGCCAGCGTGCCGAACTCACCCAGGCGGCGTGTACCCGTCCGCTCCTCGAGGAAACCTGCAATCAGGAATAACGCTCCAAGTGTGATACCGTGGTTGACCATCTGCAGCACAGAACCTTCCATGCCCTGGACGTTCTGCGCGACAGCACCGCCAATGACGGCCTGCGTGTTGAACGCGAACATGCCAAGCATGACCACTCCCAGGTGACTGATACTCGAATAAGCCAGCAGGCGCTTCATGTCCGTCTGCACCAGCGCCAGCAGTGCGCAGTAAAGAATACCAACTACCGCCAGGGTATTGAAGAGCGGCGCCAGCGTTTGCACGGCATTGGGGAAGAGTGGCAGGCAGAAGCGCAGGAAACCGTATGCGCCCGTCTTCGACATCGCCCCGGCGAGCATGACCGTCACCGGTGCAGGCGCCTCGCTATACGCATCTGGCAGCCAGCTATGAAAGGGCACGAATGGAATCTTTACGGCAAAGGCTGCAGCGAAGGCCAGCAGGAGCCACAGTTGTATGCCGCTGCTCAGCTTGGTATTCAGCAGTGCTGTCAGGTCCAGTGTATAGCTCCCACCCACTGCTTGCTGGTGATAGTAGCCCAGCGCAATGATGCCTGCCAGCATCAACAGGCTGCCGACCGAGGTATAGAGTACAAACTTGATTGCCGCATAGATGCGACGTTCGCCGCCCCAGCTCCCAACCAGGAAATAAGCCGGGATCAGCATCAATTCCCAGAAAATGTAGAACAGGAACAGGTTGGTAGCCAGGAAGACGCCTATGATACCGCACTCCAGCAGCAGCATGAAGGCCATGTAGTTCTTGGTCTTCTGCTCGATGTGGAAAGACGCTCCAATGCACACCACTGTCAGCAGGGTCGTGAGCACCACGAGCAGCAGGCTGATGCCATCGACGCCCAGGCTGTAGTTGATACCCAGGGCGGAAACCCAGGGAACATACTCATTAAAGAGAAATGTACTGCTGGGAGCATTGCCTACTGTCGTTCCACCGGCTGTGGCATTGGCCTGCAGGTAGACCAGCATTAATACTATGGCCAGCAGCAGGTTCATCCATGCAATACCCAGGGCCGTCCAGCGGATAGCACTCAGTTGCGTCTTGGGAAAGAAGAGTATGACAATTCCCCCCAGCAGCGGAAGGAATGTAATGATGGAAAGGATAGGAAACATGCCCTCAACTCCTTATTAGCAGCGCACAACGACGCTGCGCGTCTAGCCTGCGGCTCAGTGCTCGCATAGGAGTTACCTCCACACTGCGTAATAGACGATGATCAAAACCACGCCCACTAGAATTACCAGGGCATAGTTACGCATATAGCCGCTTTGTAAGCGGCGCAGCGCCGCGCTGGTCCCTCGTAACAGCCAGGCCACGCCCCGGCTCCCACCGTCGAGAGCGTCACCTTCTATCAAACGCGCGGCAGCGCGCCCGAACCCGAGGAGAGGCCGGATGATAATCGCCGTGAGGATCTCATCCACGTAATACTTACGGAACGCCAGTTGGTATACGGGATTGTTATTCTCTTTGTATTCAAAGCCTTTCCTGTACAGCCGCCACGCGACCGCAATGCCAACCAGTGCAGCGATCACGCTCACTCCCGTCGAAATCAACTGGCGTATAAAAGATGGTTCGTTTGCATGCACGCCGCTGAAGACGGGCGCCAGGAAGTTTGCGAGAGGCTGCCAGCTGGGGATACCAATAATGCTGAATGAACCAACCAAGCCACCAATGGCAGTGAGAACGGCCAGGATTATCAACGGGATGGTCATAACTGGCGGCGCTTCGTGGATGTTGTAGAAACCCTGGCCCCGGCTGCGCGCGCGCTGTTCGTCCTCTTCGGGTTCTTCTTCGTCACCGTGGCTTGCCGGACCGGTCCCGCGATAGTCTCCCATGAAAATGCCAAAGAACAGCCGGAACATGTAGAAAGCGGTCAATCCGGCGGTCACTATGCCCATGCCCCACAAAATATAATCCAGTGAACTTCCCGCCAGGAGCGAACTGAGGATATCATCTTTACTCCAGAAGCCCGAGAGAGGTGGTATGCCACTGATCGCCAGGGTGGCAATCAAAAAGGTCCAGAAGGTAATCGGCAGCCTCTTCCTCAACCCGCCCATTTCGCGCATATCCTGTTCGCCCCCAAGAGCGTGGATGACTGCGCCCGCGCCCAGGAAGAGCAGTGCTTTGAAGTAGGCATGCGTGGTGAGGTGGAAAATACCCCCGCTGTAGTTATGCACAGATTCGCCCATGAACATATAGCCTAGCTGGCTGATGGTTGAATAAGCCAGCACGCGCTTGATATCAAGCTGGAAGACAGCGATGGTCGCGGCAAAGAGCGCTGTTACAGTGCCGATAATGCCGACAACTACCAGTGAACGCGTAGAGACCTCGAACAACGGGTTGGTGCGGGCGACGAGGTAGACACCTGCTGTGACCATTGTGGCAGCATGGATGAGCGCGCTGACGGGCGTCGGACCTTCCATAGCATCTGGCAGCCACATGTACAACGGCAGCTGTGCCGACTTGGCAGTACAGGCGAAGAAGAGCAGCAGGCAGATTATCGTGACCGTTCCGTTGTTATGTGCAGCCGCTCCCAGCGAAGTGAAGACGCCTGTCAGGTAACCTGCTCCCGGGTTGGGAAAATAATTCAGTACACCAACGCCATCTCGCTTGTAGGTGCTGACAAAAATAAGGAAGATAGCGAGCATCAAGCCAAAATCACCGATGACGTTGATGACAAGCGCCTTTTTGGCCGCTGCGACTGCTGCCCGTCGTTGGTACCAGAAACCTATCAGTAGATACGATGCCAGGGCCACCAGCGCCCAGCCGACCAGCAAGAAGAGGAAGTTGTCCGCGCTGACCAGCAGTACCATCGCAAAAATAAAGAAGTTCATATAGGCAAAGAAGCGCCAGAAACCGGGGTCATCTTCCATATACCCGGCGGAGTAGATATGGATGAGCAGGCCAACGCCTGTAACAATCATCAGCATAACCGCCGATAAGGGATCGAAGAGAAGGCCAAAGCTCACCTGGAAATCGCCCGAGGTGACCCAGGTATATATCACCTGGTCACTCGTACGCGCGCTGGCTGGAGTCCCCAGCATCGAGATAAAACCGAGCGCCGCGCAGAGAAAAGCCAGGCCACACGCGCCCAGCGCCACCGTCAGTATGGCCGTGCGCGACATAAATCTGCCGGCAAGACCAAGAATGATGAATCCTAGCAGCGGCAGCAGCAGCACCCAAAATGTCAGATTCGTCATAAACAACAATCCTTAATAAATATGTGTGCTCTCACATGTAAGACGAGTTTAACCTCGCAATATGTTCATGTCGTCAACATCGATATCGCGGCGGGTACGGAAGATCGAGACGATGATAGCCAGCCCTACCACCACTTCAGCAGCAGCCACGGTCAATACGAGGAAAACGAACATCTGTCCATCCACCGAGTCCAGGTAGCGTGAGAAGGTGACAAACGACAGATTGACCGCGTTGAGCATCAATTCGATAGACATAAAAATAATCAACGGGTTGCGCCGGATGAGCACACCAATGACGCCTATCGTAAACAGGATGGCGCTGACTATCAAATACCAGTCGACAGGTAGCATACTTCCTTCCTTTGATCAGGCTTTTCTGCCAAATACGAGTGCGCCCAGAATCGCCACGACAATCAACAGGCTGGTGACCTCGAAAGGGAAAGCGAAGCCGTGAAAGAGAGCCAGCCCGAATGCTTCAATGCTGTGGTTCTGTGGGCCTACCATATGCGAAAGACTATTGGCTCCTGTTGTCCTGGGAGCAATAGCGGTGTTAGTGAAGAGCAGGTAGCTCAGCGCTCCCACGAGCGCCAGGCCAAGCACAGCAGCGACCCCGCGCTGCCAGGGTATGCGGTCGGGTAGTTCAGTATCACTCGACTCGGATGCCAGCATGGTCACCACGAACAGGAACAAGACCATGATCGCGCCCGCATAAATCAGGATTTGCACCACAGCGATGAACATAGCGCCCAGTTGCAGGTAAAAGAGCGCCAGGAACAGCAGCGTGAGGATCAGGCTTAACGCGCTGTGTACCGCGTTTCTGAAGCTAATCACGCCTATCGCAGAAGCCACGCTGGCGACCGCGAGTACGAAGAACGAGACTAAGAGTTGCGTATCGGTCATGGCCGTTGTTCACCTTTCCTGCTTGCCACCTTACGCCGGTCCTCGTCTTGCTCTTCGTTTACCAGCAATACGGGTTCCTCGGTTGGGTAATCACCCAGGCCGACGGCGGCAGCGCTGGCTTTTGATCCATCAAACACGTGGCTTTCCTGTGGTACAGGCTGCGCGGCATCGGCGGGGGCCGGTTCGAACCAGGCGTCGTTGGAGCCGGTGGTTGCCTGGCCTACAGGCTCCAGCAATTGCTCTTTGTGGTACACCATGTCTTCCGGGTAGTACGAGGCCAGTTTATACTGGTGTTCCAGCGTAATCGCTCCCGTCGGGCAGGCCGCCTGGCAGTAACCGCAGAAGATGCAGCGCAGCAGGTTGACATCAAAGACCTTAGCGTAGCGCTCACCTGCTGAGACGCGCTGCTCCTCGGTATTTTCTTCTGCCTCAATATAGATGGCATCGGCGGGACACGCACCCGCGCACAAGTAGCAGCCAACGCAGCGCTCCAGGCCATTCTCATAGCGGTGCAGGACGTGACGCCCGCGAAAACGCGGCGGCAGCTCCCGCTCCTGCTCCGGGTAGGAGATGGTGGTCGGTTTCTTGCCCATATTTTTAAGGGTTGTTGCCATACCCTTGATGATATCAAAAGACATTGCGTGCTCCTTACGAGTCCTCTTTCAGATCGTCTGAGTCCTTTATCAATTCGTCCAATACTAATGTTTGTAGACCTGGCAAAGATGGTAAGCGCTTATCATTTGTCAGGAAGAATTCAGCTCGCGCAAAGGTAGCGATAGCCATTTGAATAGCATCTGGAGTGCGGATATTATAGGATGCTCGCAGTTTAGCTGCTTCCTCAGCAATATTTGGAGAAATCGACATAGTCGTTAGGCCTTTGGTTTTAAAAAGGATATCTCGATACTGACGAGCTAAATCAGTATTACCCAGACGAATTGGGATTACAAGAACTTCGAGTAGTGACATGACAGAGGTCACCAGAGCGCACTCACCTTTGTTTACTGCTTGAAAAAAGGAACGTAATGTCTCTATATATAATGGATGCCTCTCAATGTAGTAAATTATTGGTGCAGTGTCCAGACCAACTAGCTTTCCACGCACTTGTGCTATCCACTCCATGCATCTCTCTCCTGATTAACATATTCCTGGGCGTCGATACCCTCCCAGATCTCTTTACCCAACCCTTCCAGTTCTAAGATGCTATGCAGCGGTTCTCCTGTAATACGTTGACGAACAATAGCCGCCAAATCCTCCAGCAGTCTGAGTTGGTCATCAGGCGCTAGGAGTTGAATTCGGCTTAGCACGTCATCATAAGTATAGTTTGACATTTGGTTTCTCCCCAGTATATTCATCTCATGGAATGTGTCTACCTATCCCACGAGTTCCGCTCCTCGTCTATGTACTTCTCTACATCAACATCCTTCCATAGTTCTTTTGCAAAACCACTGAATTCCATGACATTGTGCTTGGGTCGAGTCGTGACTTTGTCACGAAGTGTGGTAGCTACTTCTGCCAGCAACTGAAGCTGCTCATCGGGCGTAAGTAGTAGGACTCGACTTAATGCTTCGCGATAAGCATAGGTTGACATCTGCTATCTCCCTGGTGCACCCAATCTAAACTAGTGCCGAAGATAGGACACATTCAAATCATACCAGAGTGTTTACCTTCTGTCATCCGCCTGACTCCACAAAGTTCTACCAACAACCAGAGGTCGGCTTTGCCATAACACTTGCTAAATGTAGGGGCGAGGCTTGCCTTCGCCCTGCCAACTATACCCACCCTTCGATTGTATCCCTAAGAACTTCTCGCCTCCTGCACCGCCTCCGCCGCATCAAACTTCGCCAGGCGCACAGACGACGGTAATACCATCGCTCCCTTTGTCTTGCCAGGAGCCTGCGCCGCTGCCGTCCGGCGGCGTACGAGCAGTAATACCGCTGCGATAACAACGAGACCTGCCAGGCCATTGACCCACCACGGCCAGCCCAGCGCCACCACTGTCGCAGTCATCACAATGTTGAGCACAGCTAGTGGCAAAAGGAACTGCCAGCCGAAGCGCATCAGGCGATCGTAGCGAATGCGCGGCAGGGTTGCGCGCAGCCAGATGAACAGGAACAGGAAAAATGCAACCTTGACCAGGAAAATGAGTATCGAAACGCCGGGAATGCGCTCCAGCCCGAAGCCGAAGAAGCTCCAGCCCCCGAAGAAGAGCGTCGATGCTACCGCGCTCACGGTAATCATGTTGATGTACTCGGACATCTGGTAGAGACTCCAGCGCAGGCCGCTGTACTCGGTCAGGTATCCAGCAGTCAGTTCCTGCTCTGCCTCGGGCAAGTCGAATGGGGCGCGGTTCACTTCCGCGACGCCGGCAATGATGTAGACGACGAATCCCAGCGGCTGCGCCGCGATGAACCATATGCCCTGGTGCAGCTGCCCCTGTACGATGCCCACCAGGCTCAATGTGCCCGCCCACATCAGGGTACCACTCAGGGCCAACCCCAGGCTCGTTTCATAAGAGACCATCTGCGCCGCGCTGCGCAGCGAGCCGAGCAGCGAGTAGCGGTTGCCGGATGCCCACCCGCCGAGCACTATACCGTACACCGCCAGCGAGGAAATAGAGAGAATCCACAACAACCCGACGTTGATGTCAGCAACAAGCGGGTCCCAGATGCTGGGCTTGCCATCGATCCAGTTGTTGCCGATAGGCACCACGGCGAATGCCGAGAGTGCTACAATTACCGAGATGATGGGCGCCACCAGGTAGATCGCCTTCTTCGCCTGTGCCGGCACGATCTGCTCTTTGAAGGCCATTTTAATGGCATCGGCCAGCGGCTGAAAGACGCCGAAAGGCCCAGCGCGATTTGGCCCCAGCCGCCCCTGTATCTTCGCCACCACGCGCCGCTCGATGAGCGTCATATAGGCGAAGGCAGTCAATAAAGCGAAGATCACCACCGCGCTTTTGACCACGTCGGCGACGATCTCGTTATTCAGAAACTCAAGCATGAGCCACCTCCTGCTCCTGTATGCGCATCCCTTGCAGGCCCAGGTCCTCCCAGGTGAGACCGGCATAGAGCGGGTTGTTGCTCGCGATCTCTTGCAGTATCTCCTCCGGGTGATCGTAAGTCCATGGCTGACCGAGCCGCTGCGCCAGTTCAACGAGAATCTCCCAGTCGGCCTTCGTACCAGGGAGCGGCCGCAGGGCACGCCGGATCGCTTGCACGTGGTGATCGATGTTGGTCATGCTGCCTTCTTTTTCTGCGAAGGTCACCGCTGGCAGCACGACATCAGCCTGTTGTGCCGTTTCGCTGAGCGCGATATCCTGTACCACCAGAAAATCTTTCCTGGGAAAATCTGCTACATGCCGGGCAGGGTTCGCTCCCATCACATACAGCGCTTTCACCTGTGGACTACGCAGCATTTCAGCATACGGCGTACCGCTCTCCGTTGGAGGCTGGTAGCCGGGGAGTGCATCGGGCAATACTCCCATATCGCGTGCGCCGAGCGAGTTGGCATCCTCGAAGAGCGGGCCAACGCCTGCCCCAGCTCGGCCAACGTTACCCGTCACCACGGCCAGCGCCTGCAGGTCGGCCGCCAGGTCCTGGCAGCCGGGATCAAGGGTCGCCATTTCGTCGTAGAGGACAATGGCGCCCTGAGCGCCAGCGATTTCACCTGCCAGGTGCTCCAGTTGCGTCGTTGCCTCAAGTCCGAAGTCGTTTGCGAATCCTACTTTCTCGTTCGCTAGTTTAGTGCGTAAATCGTCGTACTGGCGCGTGTTATCGCTGTGCCTGTCCAACACTGTTGTCAGCAGTAGTCTGGCTGCTTCGCCAGTTCCATACTGTGGGATGACGATCTTGCTCACGGCGAAGCGGTCAAGCTCAGTGTCATTGGCATTGACGATGTAAATTTTTGCCCCACCCTGCATGGCTTTTTTGATGCGCAGGTTCAATATGGGCTGGCGCTGGTAGGGGTCGGCGGCAATCAGTACGATATGGGAAGCCTTCTCAAGCTCTGCGATGCTATTGGTCATCATCCAGGGCTTGCCGGTTAAAACATCGCGTGGGCCAGGGAAGTAGCCGTGGTGATGGTCGACGTTGGGCGAGCCGATGACCTGGCGCAGCAGCTTCTGGAAGAGATAGGCTTCCTCGTTGGTGGTGCGGGTCGAGCCGATACCACCGATGGCCTGTGGCCCATCACTCGCAATGATTGCTTTAAAACGAGTAGCGATGAGGTCGAGCGCCTCGTCCCACGTTGTTTTGACTAATAGCCCGTCGCGGCGAACAAGGGGAGTGCGCAAGCGCTGCGGGCTATTGACGAACTCGAACTCCCAGCGTCCCCGGTCGCATAGCCAGCCGTCGTCTATGGCATCATTGGTGCGGGACATCAGGCGCATAATCTTGTCGACACGTACATCGACGCGCACATTACAGCCCACACTACAGTTATTGCAGACGCTCGGTATGCGCTTCAACTCCCACGGACGCGCTTTGAAGCGGTAGCTGGATGCCGTGAGCGCCCCAACCGGGCACATCTCAACGGTGTTGCCAGAAAAGATGGAGTCAAAGGCATGATCGGGAGCAGTGCCAACCTCCATCTTATAGCCACGTGAGATCATTACCAGGCCGTTGTCCATCGATATCTCGGAGCTGAAACGCGTGCAGCGCTGGCATAAGATACAGCGCTCTCGATCAAGCAGGACGTTGTCGCTCACGGGAACCGGCTTGGGATAATGGCGCTTGTAGAGATCGAAACGCGTGCCTCCTGGCCCATGCCGCAGGGTGAAGTCTTGCAGGTCGCACTCGCCGCCTTTGTCGCAGATCGGGCAATCCAGTGGATGGTTGATCAACAGGAACTCGAGCGTCCCTCTACGTGCTTTGAGGACTTTTTCTGTCTTGGTGTGGACGATCATGCCTTCGCTCACGGGCGTGGTGCAGGCCGTCTGCGGGGACTTGGGCACCTTCTCGATGTCGACGAAGCACATACGGCACGCGCCCAGTGGCGGCATCTTGGGGTGGTAGCAGTAAATAGGGATCTCGATACCGGCCTGTTGCGCTGCTGCCCAGACCAGTGTTCCAGGAGGCACTGCGACCGGGATGCCGTCTATTGTCAGGTGTACAAGCTCGTCTTGTTTCTCTTCTGGCATATGCTTTTACCGTTTCGTCGGTTTGTCGTTTTACTATTCGTTAGTTTGTGGTTTCCCTGGCATCCGCACGGACTGCCAGGCCTCGTTCATCCAGCCCCTACCATGCAGTGTCCTTCGCGGATGTGATATGCATATTCCTCGCGAAATAGTTTGATACTACTGGTAACCGGGCTGGTGGCGGCGTCGCCCAGGGGACAGAATGACTTGCCGCCGATGTTATCGCAGATGTCCATTAGCAGGTCGATGTCGCTCTCTTTGCCGTGACCATGTTCGATGCGATCAAGTATCTCGGTCATCCAGTAGGTGCCCTCGCGGCAGGGAGTACATTTGCCACAGGACTCGTCGCGATAGAATTCAATCATGCGCAGCACGGCCCCGACAATGCAAGTGTCTTCATGCATAACGATGACACCACCGGAGCCAAGCATGGAGCCAGCGGCGGCAATAGCTTCAAAATCCAGCGGCGTATCCACTTTGTCTGCGCCGAGGATAAACGTGGATGAGCCGCCCGGGATGATGGCTTTAAGCTGTTTGTCATCCAGGATACCTCCGCCGTACTGCTCATCGTAGATCAGAGTACGTAAGGATGTTCCCAGCGGTAACTCGTAGTTGCCGGGTTTTTTGATATGCCCGCTCAGGCAGAAAACGCGCGTCCCCTTGCTCTTCTCAGTGCCGAACGAGGCATACCAGTCGGCGCCGTTATTGATAATGGCTGGAATAGTTGAAAGTGTTTCAGCGTTATTGATGACCGTTGGACCGCCATAGAGGCCGATCACGGCGGGAAAGGGCGGCTTCAAACGCGGGTAGCCTCGCCTGCCTTCGAGCGACTCCATCAACGCGCTCTCTTCACCACAGATATACGCCCCGGCGCCGCGATGCATGATCACGTCGAGATGATAGCCGCTGCCCAGGATATCTTTGCCGATGTAGCCCGCATTGTATGCTTCCTCGATGGCTCGCTCAATCTGTCGTCCCGCCAGGGCCAGTTCACCGCGCACATAAATAAATGCGGTTGAAACGCGGCAGGCATAGCTGGTGATGATGACTCCTTCGACCAGTTGATGTGGATTCTTCTCCATCAGCATACGGTCTTTGAACGTGCCGGGTTCGCTCTCATCTGCATTGCAACACAGGTAGCGCGGCTTATCATTTTTGGCGAGGAAGCTCCACTTCAGGCCTGTTGCAAAACCCGCGCCTCCCCGTCCCCGCAGCCCTGATTTTTTCACCATCTCAACGATTTCGTCGGGCTGTAGCTCTTTGAGAGCTCGGGTCAGAGCTGTGTACCCGCTATGCTGGCGATACCCCGCCAGCGTGTCTAAGCCGGGGGCATCTATATCCTTCGTGACGATGAATTCTGGCATAATAGTGCGAGTCACCTTTCAACCTCTTGTGGCGTAGGGGCGACCCTTGCGGTCGCCCGGCCTTGTTGCGCATTCATCTCTCTATTCCACTCGTCGATGAGTGCATCGGCCATCTCCAGCGTAGCGTTTTCAACGAATTCATCGTTGACTTGCAAGACAGGAGCCGTACCGCAAGATGCAAGGCATTCAGCGGTCATCAATGTATAATTGCCATCGGCGGTTGTTTCACCGCGTTTGATGCCCAGGCGCTGCTCGAAGTGGCTGACCAGCGCATCGCAGTTGCGCAGGTAGCACGAGATACTGTTACATATCTTGATGATTTTTCTCCCCGGCTGCTGCTGGTAATACATAGTGTAGAACGTTGCCACGCTCTCGACCTCG
>WNGM01003193.1_pt1 | contig 22406 bp, 18 predicted proteins | sample 5400571 | NCBI WGS metagenome assembly WNGM01 (sample SAMN13153378, study PRJNA577476) | soil metagenome | isolation source: 100 cm soil or saprolite under Garry oak tree replicate 2 | place: USA:California | collected 2016-06-15 | reverse complement strand
CAGTACATCGCACTGCTGGAGCACACCCGGCAGTTCGCGGCGCGATGCCTTCCCGAGCGCCCGCAAACCCGGCAGTTTCGGAATCAGTTGCCGGTGCGGCTTGTCGAGGGAACCAACCAGCCACAATTCAGCATACACATTTCCCAATGAGCGCCAGGCGTCGAGCAGCAGGGGAAGCCCCTTACGAGCTCCCAAGATCCCCACGAACACAAACCGAAGCGGCCGCGACTCTGGGCGCGCCACGGGGGTGAACGCCTCGAGGTCCACACCGAGCGGAGCTACGGAAATTTTTTCGGCGGGGACTCCGTTCTCGATCAAGGTCCAGCGGGTGAAAGAACTCCCGACCACGATTCGACGTGCCCTATCGTGCTCGGCCTCTTCCGCTGCGCAAAGCCCAGGCAGCCGGTAATACGCACGATCCTCCATCCATTGCGGGAATTGGTCGTTCAGTTGAGGCAACAGCCGCGCAAAGCTCAGAGGATGTCCAATGGTACGATCGAGAACGAACTTCCTTCCTAGCGAAAGCGCTTTATCGGCAATCAGCCACGACGCTGTATCGAAACCGATAATAATGTCGCTGCCGGCAAGCTCACTTAGAGGGACCTTTCGCTGGAAAGCTGCGTTCCGTTCGAACATGACCCTTTGCTCGTCCTGGCCCAGGCGTAGACGGTTCAAAGCGCGGAGGTCCGTGAGCGGGCGCGTGCGAAGTTTGTCCGGTGGCAGACCGGCCAGACGCCGGCCGGCCAAACGGCGTTGTGCCCATGTCGGTAGGCATGCGATTTGACGCCCCACCATCCCCTCGGGGTCGTATGCGAAACCCGTCCAAAACCGGCTCAGGCATCCATGTCGCTGAAGCTGCCTGGCAAGATGGAAAGCATGCTGGGTTCCGGGATGGACCAAAAGCGCTTTCATCGTGTGGGACATGCTTCCGCTTGTCCAAGATTCTTGCTGAGCCGGTCAGAGCTATCGTCGCACGCCCGCCGTAGTGGCGCCGCGGGAACGCCAGCGACCACCGCGCCGGGCGCCACGCTCCGAGTAACTACCGCGCCGGCGCCCACCACACATCCATCGCCCAGCTCTACGTTCCTCAAGATCACCGCCTTCGCACCGATCCAGCAGCGGTTTCCAATCTTGACAGTTCCCGTATCCATCGGCAGCTCGCTAGGCGCTAGCTCCGACTCAAAGCGGTGATTCGAATCGGTAATGTAGACGTCTGGACCAAACATGTTCTGATCGCCGATTTCAATCAAGCCGCAGGCGTCAATCATCAGGTTGCGGTTGAAGTAATTCCGATCACCGATGCGAATTCGAATGCCGTCAAAATCCACGTCGTTGGGCCACAACCAGGCGCCTTGCGTGAACGCATTGTAGGAGCCTAGCTCGATCTGCGAGCACCGGCGCACGCGCCCGCCACCTTCCATGCGGTTGCGGGGACCCATCTTCATACCAAGCAGACGATACAGGATGAGTCTCAACCGGCTGGCCGCGCCGCGAGGAACACGCAAAATCAAGGGCTCGAGATGTTGGAGCGTCATGAAGTGAACCTGGTACGCGCATTCAGATAAGACCGAATCTTATCGGCTGGCAGTTGCCGTCTGCGCGACGCGTGACGGCGCAAATCGACAGGAATCCCACACAATCCTCGCCCAAGACCCGCGAGGCGCCCCATTTTTAACATGAACCACACAACGTTGCACAGCTGAAGCACCCCTCGCGGCCACAGCGAGGCGGGGTATCGTAGGTATGCGCGCAGCGCGACATTCTGCACGGTGCCGGCCACAATGTCGGCTCTAGCGTGATGCGAAAGCTGCGTGTCGTGGAAAACGCGGAGGCTGCGGCATTGTAGAATCGTCCATTCGAGAGCGTGCAACTGCATTGCCAGATCTACTTCCTCAAAGCCGTAAGGGCACGAGCGATCGATATGTCCGGCAGTCTGAAGATATGCGTCGGCCCGGACGGCATAACCGCATCCACTGTAGTCAGAAACAGTCTTCACGTCCGACGCGCGCTCTTGCACTACTTCGCCGGAAAAGTAAATCGATGCGGCGAGCACCGCGGCCTGGGGATGGCTCTCGAAAAGGGTGGTCACTTGCACAAAAAAGTCTGTGTCCAGCGGCCACGAATCGTCATCGAAGCTGACGAAGAATGGCTGCGTGCATGCCAGAAGACATCGATGACGTCCGCCTCCAGGACCGACATTCTCGAGCGAGGAAAGTAACCGTACCGTTGGAAATCTGACCGCCAATTCGCGCTCGATTTCGCCGTCAGATCGATCCGCGTGGACAATGATTTCAGCCGGGGGCGGATCACACTGGGTGAGACGTGTCAATGTCTCAACCACTCGCAATCCGCGTCCAAATGTTGGAATTCCAACTGTAACTGGAGCGGGCTTCATCACCTAGTGATCCGCTGCCCAGAGAGACTCTGACGTAAGGCTGATTCGATCGCTTTCTCTAAGACTCCATGTCGATTGCGAGTGATGATGCCAATGAGGGCCTCGCTCACACCGAACAGGCGGCTGCTTGTTATCCCGGCTTTGCGGTAACGTGTTTGGGGTCATTTCGTCACAATAAGCCGCCATGCTCTACACCTGCCGCGCAGCGTAGACGCGAATAACATTCTGCCTGCAGGAGCTTGAAGTATGGAAGCGAGCGAAAACAATTCAAACAAGGCAAGCTTGAAATAGTCGGAAATTCGGCTACGTCCGAGTACTTTCGTCATTACATAATGACGGTTAACCAACTCCATCTCTGCGACGAGCTGTGGATCTATCTTGTGACTCCCTGGTTGTGAATCATGATAGATCCGTGCAGTTCGGGCATTGGCCAGTTTCCAGCGTTTGCCCACCGTCAACGACAGGGTAAGATCTTCCATCAAAGAATAGCCCGTGAAATGATCCGGGAAAGGCGGATCGGGCAGGGCTTCGCGCCGGTACAGGGTGCAGCCAGTGTTCAACCACTCGACAGGAACTATCTCAGGAAGATCGTCGCTGTCTTCAGGCAACAAGTTGAGGAACACGAACCTGCTAACCCGGCCGGGCGTTTGATAGCGTTGATTGGTTATCATCGCACTAACGCCGCCAATCCGATCGTTGGATTGTAAAGCCCGCCATAAACGCTGGAAGCATTCTGGTTCGAACAGTATGTCATCATCCATAAAACCGATCACTGGATGAGAGCAGCCAATGACCCCTTGATTGCGCTGACTTGCGGCACCTACGGAATCGGCCCGACACCACGACACGGTCGAACTGAGACTCGGGATAGTCTCTTCCACACAGAGAGAACGAGTGCTTCCATCGGCCGAGGCATCGACGATGGTTAATTCGGCCGGCTGAGCGGATTGGCCCGCCAAACTTTCCAGCGTCCGACGCAGCGCCGCAGCGCGGTCTCGCGTCGGGATCACCACCCGCATTGGCAGGACTTCAGTGGACATCGGAGACGCCTATTTTTCGAAATAACTCTTCAAACCGGTTTCTCCACGTATGGTCACGCAAAGCGCGGCGATAGCCAGCTAAACGGAGATGCTCAACCGGCCGCTCAAAATCTTGCGCACGGTCCCAGAAATGGCAACAGACGAAAGTCTGTCTATCGGGGCTGCTCCTGTTTAAGGTTTACCGGTCGCGATGGAACGGAGGAATCGGGGCACCAAGGCATTATGCGAGAAGAATGCATTCCCCACGCTTGCCGCCCTCAGTGCTAGATTCCAACGCCGCTCTGGGTCAGAGATCCGATTCACAGCAGCGGCGATCGCCCTAGGGCCTTCATCCAGGACGACATCCGCGGCTCCAGGGTTTTCCTGGGCCCATCTCACTATCGAGCAGTAGGATGGTCCCCAGACAAGTATTGGAAGGCAGGCCGCAGTGTAATCAGTGACTTTGGTCGGAAAGCTGAGTTCCGCGCTATGTCGATCTAAGGGATCGAAGCTCATTGGAAGTACCAGCACATCCACCTCATGCCGCAGAATAGAAAGTACTTGTGTTTGCGGTATAAAACCACGCGAGTCAACATTGTGGTGGACGGTCAACGATGCGGGTAGATCTGGGCCTCCATAGAGTACGAGTTTGCCGCCCCCCGGCTCAATGACTTGCGCTAAGGTCGACAGCATTCCAGCATAGGCCCCGCTCCAGATGGAGCCAAGATAGCCGAACACGAGTGCCGCGGATCTGTCTTTCAGACGTCGAGGTGGACTGTCGTACGCGGGGCAAGCACTAGACCGTAATGGGTACAGTACGTTTGCAGGTTTCCCAAGCAGTCCATACGTCTCAGCCATCTTTGGAGATATGCACCACCTGCTGGCGGCTGCCGAATAGGTAGCTTTGAACGTCTTCCACACCTGTCGCCCTATCGCTGCAGGCACTTGGACAGTATCGGAAACATGATCGTGAACAATCAAGTGCAGCGGTAATCCATGACGTCTCGCGAATGCGGCAGCGGTAGCCCATGTGTATCCATGAGCAACCGTGAGCACAGCCTGTGCATCAAAACCAGCCGCTAACTTGGCGATTTCACTTGCCCGCCGCTTGGCAACAAAATACCGTATAGACCCGCCAACCTTACTGAATCTGGTATGAGTTAAGCGATCCCAAGGAAGCTGATAGGTCTCGTATCGTACTCCGGGCAGTCGAGGACCATGCACCATCCGCGATTGTTCGGATTGCATAATGGCCAATCGATCGGCGGGGTAGTCGAGTAGCAGACGGTACAGGAGCGTTGCGCCGGCTACAGACGACTCGACCGGAACGTCTCCGATGTAAAGCAGTCTCGGGAGGTTAGCCGGGGCCATCATATTTTGGTGGTGGGAAACATAAGATGCTCTCAAGCGAGCCGACCCTCCAGCGAGGAGACGCGGAACTGGCAGGATGCTGTGAGGACCGAATCCGACAAACTGGAGAATCCGCCAACAAACAGCTAATCAAGGTAGGCCCGCCCACGAAGTTCGAAGGTGGAAAATCACAGATATATAAAGCAGGTTCACGCAGGTCTGATATATTAACTAACGTCCACTAATCGAGAGGCCTCCTGGCATTGTGCATTGTAGGCGGCAAGGTTGCAGCTCAGCAGCGACAGCGACTCAGAAATGTATAGGCCAGCAAGAAGTGAATCAAAACCGTGGTTATGACGTTGTTCCCTTTACGGCCATTGGCTCAGCACAGCAAGGCTCTGCTTCCAATATTCCGTAAATCTTTCGCATCCACTCTGCTGTAAGGCGCAATCCTTCTTCCAGGCTGTAGGTGTCGCGATGATCTAGGTCGCGAACCGCTTTAGAAACGTCCACGCGCTTGTGGCGAGTGGTCAGGATCTCAGAGTTTCGATATTGCACTAGGCCCGGGTCGGCGCCTGTGACCTTCAGAATTGCATCTGAAAGCTCCTCAATAGTATGGCAACAGCGGCCCCCGATGTTATACGTTTCGCCTGGCTTAAAGTTATCGATGACATTGGCGAGAGTACGAACGGTATCAGCAAGATAAGTAGATGTCCGCGAGTGGCCACGGAATACGGTCCAGGGCAGATTGTTGAGGGCGCGATATAGGAATCTGCAGTTTACTGATCGGTACGGGCTATAGTATTCGCCTGGTCCATAGGTATTGAACAGGCGCACCACCACCGACTCGGTGCCGTACTGCTGCGCCGAATTGCGGATCTGCATTTCGTTGACCCATTTGGTCATGGCGTAATCGTTCAGTTGCTTGATCTCGAACTCGTTCATGACGGTTTCTAACATTATGTCGGGCCAGTCGCCATAAACCTCGGAGGAGGAGAAATGGATCAGTCGGAATTTGAGCCGCTCCTGCAAGCGGATGACGTTTTTTGTGCCGATAGCGTTGGTGCGCCACAGGGTTTCGTAGAAGTCCTCACCGTTCCAGCGACCAAACTCAGCGGCGCAGTGATACACGTAATCGAACGGTCCCATCTCTTCCACCACTCGCTCGATCTGGCGAAACTCGCCCACGTCGCAGCGCGCGTACAGCGGCACGCTGACGTCGGTGCGCACTGAGAATCCAACCTCGTCTGGTTGATGGGCGATATCGCAGGAGACAACGTGATCTCCGCGCTTGCGCAGCTCCGATACCAGCCCTGCACCCACCGTCCCCACACCTCCCGTGACTAAGATGCGCATAACCCTCCCTGATAGCACGAAATAGCTCGTCTAAAACTCGCAACCTGCTCATACATTTGAATGACACGGGGCTTGACGACGGAGACATCGACTTCGGATTTTGTCAGATCATGGTTGACGACTGCAGCTTGATCGACCAACTGGTCGTCGCTTAGCGCGCGGCGAATTGCCTTCGACGCGTAGTCCGGATCTTCTGGTGACACGAGCAATCCGTTGCGGCCATCCACAATCCACTCCGGTGTTGAGACTGTGTCGGACTGAACAGGGAAGGCGCCCATGATCATGGCTTCGAGCATCGTATTTGGCGTACCATCGGTTGTACTGAGCGCCAGCGCAATGCGGGCTCGCCCCATTAGCCTAACCATCTCGTCGTGGCTGCTCTTAGGCAACGTAGAAACTCGAACTCCCGCATCGACCAACTGACGCACTGCTGCCGAAACCTGCGCGCTGCCGTGAGCCGAGTAAACAACAACCTCGTAATCTTTCAAGGCGTCAGCGGACAACTTCAGGGAATGCAGCGCAACGACTGCCCTGCCACCCCACATCTCGCTCTGATAACCCTTTACAGCAACGACTCTCCGCTCGGAAGGCCTCCCTTCAGCGAACGCTTGCATTCGAGGGATGTCGAACCCTCCGCCGCCTGGGAAAACTCCTAAATCGCACCCCGTAAATCCGAATTCCCGGGCTAATCCTAAATCCCGAGCACAATCCGCGACGAAGTAGTCACACGCCAAGAGGACATCCCTGATCCGCCCCTCGTGCTCCGGCTGACGAGAAAAGTGGTAGATGTCGTTACCCCAGCTAGAAAATATCCATGGCGGAAATCCGCCATTCATTTTTCGCCGCGCATCGACCGTCAGATATCCCGCTCTTTGCATTTCGAGCGTGTGGACCAAATCGGGGTTCAGGCGCCGAATCCAGCCGGACAGCATTTCAGCGCGACTGATTCTTCGCCTGATCAGAGTTGCAATCCGGCTTCGTCCCCTACGAAACGGCCAGACAATCCCTGTTTGCTGAACTGTGACATCCATCTGCGGCGAAAACTGACGAAGCAGTGGGTGAATTGTCACACGCTGAAAGGCCGTATGAATACCGCCATCCTCACAGGGAAACAGGTGCACATCCCAACCTGTGTCAGACAACTGCGAAATCCAGCGTGCGGTATGCACACTGTCCGCCATGGCAATGAAGAGAATCCGCAAAAACCTATCTCTTACTCGGGGCGCTGCAAACGCCGACGAGAACTCTGGCGTTCTCCGTCGTGAACTCACTTATTACGAAATCGCTCTCGGTCAAAGGTACCCACGACGTGAATGGTTGCTTCACGCCATGACCACGGAGCCTCTGGATCCAACGTCCGACACGCAGCAGTGGATTGGACCATAGCGTCTGGGTAGCTCGCACTGCCGCACTGACGTCTTGTCCGTAAATCGCGACATCAGAAAAATAGTCGGCCAGCAGTTCTTTGAATTCATCCTCCGTGTACTCGTACACGTGGAATGGATTTAAAGAACCCTTGTCCGTGGTTCGATTTGGTGTGCTGCAGATCAGTACCCCCTCTGCGTTAAGCAACTGAGCAGCCGTCCTCAAGAAATTCCTTCCGTTCTTGAGGTGTTCAAGATTCTCCAGGCACACAATCACATCGAACGGACCCGTGACATTCTCCAGGACCTCACAATCATCGAGAATGAAAGTCACCTTCGAATGGGCAAACTGGTTACGCGCGATGTCCAGCGCTTCGTCGGAGTTGTCGACCGCAACTACGTCGGCCGCTCCTCTCGATGCCAACATTCTGCTGCCGTACCCGACGCCACATCCCGCATCGAGAACTTGCACTTGGGCCATCTTCTGGTCTGGAAGCTTCGCAGCGTATTCCCATCTGCTCGGGAGACGAACGCTTCCAATCGCACTGCGAGGCGGCTGCGAGGCTTCATCACCGATGCCGATTTCAACCCGCAATGCACGGTCCAGATGGCAATAGTCCTCGTGGTAATCCCCGAGCCATAGCGAGACGAAGTAGACGTCAGACCGCAGCGCCTCAGTTGAGATACATACAGTAATGGTGCCGCCCTGCATCGATTCAGGCGTATTGGGCTGAGTGTCGAATTTCGAGTTGGTTCCGAAAACCGGTCCGCTGAGTGCATCGTAGAGTACCAACCCAAGAACGGGCGGTTTCAGGGGGAATGGAGAGACGAACTCTACCGTTACTCGGATTCCTTCTTCTTCCGTCCACGTTGCCTCGGCGCTCGTGATCGCCGGTTTATCCTCGTCGCCGTTTCCGACGTATTTACATGAGGTCGGCGCTTCCAGGTATTCTTCAATCACACGACCGACTTCGCCAGCTACTTTGACCGACCCGCCTTCCAAAAGAATGCACCGGGAACACAGTCTCTGAATCGAGGGCATTGTGTGGCTGACGAACAGTATCGTTCGCCCGTGCTTCGCCACATCCCCCATCTTCCCCAGGCACTTCTTCTGAAACTGCGCGTCGCCGACGGCCAGGACTTCGTCCACCAGGAGGATTTCCGCTTCCATGTGCGCGGCCACGGCGAACGCCAGGCGCACGTACATCCCGCTGGAATAGCGCTTCACCGGCGTATCTATGAACTTCTCCACTTCGGCAAAGGACACGATTTCGTCGAACTTGCTTGCAATCTCGGCTTTCTTCATGCCCAGGATTGCGCCATTGAGAAAGATATTCTCGCGGCCGGTCAGTTCAGGATGGAAGCCGGTGCCCACCTCCAGCAGCGAACCCAGGCGACCCTTGATTTCGGCGCGCCCGCAGGTCGGCTCCGTGATCCGCGACAGGATTTTCAGCAGCGTGCTCTTCCCGGCCCCGTTGCGTCCGATGATGCCGAGGACTTCTCCTTCTTTGACTTCGAACGAGACGTCCTGCAAAGCCCAGATGGTGGGCTTGCCGTTGCCAGTCCTCTCCGACCCGTTCGCGGCTTGTCGCAGACGGCGAAATGGGCTTTTAATGGCATCGGTGATCACATCGCGCAGGGCTTTATAGCTCTCGCGCTCTCCAATGCGGTACTGCTTGCCAATTCCCTCGCACTGGATAGCAATATCGCTCATGATCTACACCACGTCGGCAAAATTCTTCTCCATCCGGCGGTAGTAATACAGGCCGCTTAGCAGCAGGGCCATCACCACGATCGACGACACGGCAAACATCGCGCCGGGCGCAAAGCCACAGTCCGACGCCCAACGCCGTCGCCAACTCGAACACGACAAACAGCGGCAGGCTCAGGATTTCCCAGCCGGGGTGCACGCCATAGTAAGCCATCATCGCGATGACCAAGACAAACGCGATGGCCAAATCGACCAGTCCGGCCAGGATGCTGGCTATCGGAATCACCAGCCGGGGAAAATACACCTTGGTAATCAGCCGCTCGTTGCCGACCACGCTATTGGTGGACTCACTAATCGAATAAGCAAACAATTGCCAGGCCAGCAACGCCGAGTAACTAAAAAGCGGGTATGGGATTCCGTCGGACGGGACCTTTGCCAGGCGTCCGAAGAAAATGGTGAACACCAGCATGCCCAATAGCGGCTGTAGCACTGCCCAAGCCACGCCCAAACCTGTCTGCTTGTATCGGACCTTCACATCGCGCCACGCCAGGAAAAATAGCAGTTCGCGGTAATGCCATAGTTCCTGAAGCCGCAGTGAAGCCCAGCCGCGAGATGGCTCGATCCGCAAGATAGGGCGTATGTGTCCTATCTCCTCAACAACTGTCTCGTTCGGCTGTGCTGTGATTGCACCCGGCATTTCAGCAAGGTCCAAGATTCGGTGAACCGCAACGGACTTCAGTAAGCCGACGCAACGCGGCATAAGCACCCGTCGCGAAACGCTCACGGCCGAAACAGGAGTGCACCCCGGCGGCAAGCCCCTTGGGATTCGGGCTTGGCTCATCTATTCGATCCTTATCTAGCATCACCGCCTCGTCGGGCGCTTGCCACGGCACAACATTAATAGAGGAAGGCGCTCCGGTTTCAGCTAAGTTGCTCATGATCCTTGGCTCACAACGGTTCATGAAATACGATTGCAAGTATCGGCGTGAAGGTCTCAAGGCGCGCACAACTCTAGTTGTCGCTACGGGAGACCAGCTCGGTTTAGAACAACTTGGGACCAGCGGCGTGAAACTAACCCCTTGGTGTCGGCCTGCCGAATAGTCGAGCCGGTAAGTTCTCTGGCGGAGGCGTCCAACCATGCGCCGGTGGGCACACCAAAGCCCGTTTTGGCTCGCATCACTGTTTCCTCCGGTAGCGGCACAGCGGGCACTCTAGCGACAGCGACCTTACCATCGCCTGGCGCCAAGACAGGAATTACCGGTGCCAGTGTCCTTAGCAAAGCCGAGTCCACCAATGGCACACGAATCTCAACACTGTGCGCCATACCTGCCCAGTCGGCATCCCTCAGAAGCTGATTGCGCATGTATTGCGCCGATTCGAGGACGCAAACTCGGGCATTGTCGGACTTAGGATCAGGCTTAAGGTGGGAGGCAACCCGATGCAGTGGCTTAAGTCGCCGCAGACCCTCGCGTGCAATATCGGGATCGATTACGCGTGGTAGCTCGTGCGGCAAAAACAATCCACGACGAAGCAGATATGTGCCCGCCCAGCTATCAGAGTATTCCAGAACCCCTAATGCCTTAGGCGTTGCTCGTGAGAAACGCGGTGCAACAGCAGCGATGGTGCGCCGCGCCAAGATACCGAGCCCCGGTATCGCAGCGAATGCGCCGAATTGGTGCCGCCAACGTGGCAAATCCGAGAAGCTCGGATACCCACCAAGCAGCTCATCGCCACCAAGGCCCGATATCGCGACCTTGAGCCCCGCTTCCTTCGCCGCCTTCGACACGAACCATGTGTTCACACCGTCAATCGACGGCTGGTCCATTGCCTCAAGAATCGCTGGGAGGTCCTCAAAGAACTCCTGCTCACTCAGGTGCCGCACTATGTGATGCGCCCCGTATTGCTCGCACACCTGGGCAGCTAGAGGAGCCTCATCTTCTGGTGTGCCGCGAAATTCTTCGAATGCGAGCGTAATTGCGCGGATTTCGTGCTGCCCCGCGTCTCGCATCGTGCCGAGCAGCGCGCCCGAGTCAATGCCCGCTGAGAGAAAGATCCCAACCTCCACATCAGCCAACAAATGCGACCCCACGCTATCGAGGACACCGGCACGTACTCGTTCTGGAACCTCAGCCGCGGGAACCGGATGCGCAGCACCTTTGGCTAGGACTTCGGCAAGATTGAAAAATGGTCTGGGTTCCCTAGGCCCGGCGGCGTCGACCCATTGGGTATGACCGGCAGGCAAAGCTCGGATATCACGGTAAAGCGTGAATGGCTCCGGTACGCTGCCGAATAAATGAAAGCCGACAATACCCGCCGGTTCAGGATCGCGGGACACCTGACCGCCCGCAAGAAGCGCCTTAACTTGTGAAGCAAAGCGGAAAGTCCACCCATCGTTCGCGGTGTAGAGTGGCTTAATGCCATAAGGATCGCGTGCAAGGAAAAGGCCACGCCGCACCTCGTCCCAGATCGCGAAAGCGAACATGCCACGGAGCCGATGTACCATCTCGGCGCCGTGGTGCGCGTAAAGGTGCAAGAGCGCCTCTGTGTCGGAGGTCGTACGGAAGCGCACGCCGTCGTTTTCGAGTTCCGCGCGCAGCTGAGGATAGTTGTAGATCTCGCCGTTGAACACGACGACGAAACGGTTGTCTTCACTTGCCATCGGTTGGGAAGCACGGTCTGAAAGGTCGATGATCGAAAGCCGTCTATGCCCGAGGCCACAACGCCTGTCCACGTTCCACCAAGCGCCTAACCCATCCGGGCCGCGCGCACGCATCGCCTCACGCGTAGTTAGTAGCTCGGTCCCTTTCGGTGCACTCGATGCCGAGTGGTAAGCGAAAATTCCGTTTATGCCGCACATAGCAGGCTCCCACACAGAAGAGGCGTACCTGGAACACCAGCCTGACAGCAACCGGCAGAGTGAGCGCGATGCAAACACATGGCGACCACGCCGGGCAAGCTAACGGCCGCACAGGTTCGGCTGCTTGTGGAAAAGAAGTACAGCCCAAGAGAACATTGCAGCAGAACGGCTTGCTTCAGATTATCGGCACTGAGGTTGCCGGGCCTCTTGAGGTTCCCTTCGTTCCGATAATATTTCACGGTCCGGATCTTTTCGAACGTACTCCCTGTACACCTCTTCTGTCTGATCCGATGAACAATCGTCGCTGATAATGAGTTCGAAATCTCCATATGCCTGTGCCAATAGACTATCCAGAGTCTTGGGCAAGACCTTAGCGCGGTTATAAGTCGTTAAGGCGTTAGAAATATGGACCATAGGTAAATGAATCATCTCCAAAGTCTAACGATAGCGCAGACTGACAGGAGGCACTCAATTACGCGCGATACAAAGTGCTCGTCGCGGGCACGTCTCCTAACCAGATAATGTATAGATTGAAAAAAGACCCGCTCCACCGACACATCGGCAGCGTCGAGCAAGGGTTTCGGGTACGACATTAGGATCTTGTTTTCTAGAGTCTGTACCGGTGAAGGTGAAGGCATATAACTATTAGTTCTCTCCTCACAGCTCCGCCCCGTCACTTACATGGCACTATGTGACCTGAAGCCGATACTTGATCCAGCCACCTCGAGACACACCACTCCTCACGCCCAAAAGCATTGCGGAGCATCTCGTTGTGGTTTTGTTTTGTTTCTAGCATACGAGATGAACAGTTGCAATCGAGCAGTGCGCTCTTTCTGTACAAATCTGTACCGCAAACGCAAATTTGATTCCAAGTTCGCGGGCTGTTTTGGAAATAGATATCGAGCTCATCAGCGTAGAAATTGCTTTTTAACAGGAAGTTGCGAAGTTACGGAATCAGGTTCTGGATCGTGGGACGAGTATGCACGGACGAGTGCCTAAAACGACACGCGACCGACTCCGCCGTCCAGGTCTGGCAGGCATTGGAGAAGAAAAGCAACTAACTCGCAAGCTATAGCGAACCCGGTAATTTGATTGTCGATGGCGATTTGGAAAAGAATTTTTTGAATGGCGGTTTCGATTGGCGCTATGAATTGCGGGATTCGGTACAACTCTCGGTCGACACCAGCGAATTCCACGGCGGCAACCAGTCCCTGCGCATCGCCTTCAGGGGACCAGCAGTCCCAGATGCTGGCTTTTTTCAGTATGTGCCCATACATCCCAACACCGAGTATCGGTTCAGTGCCTATACGAAAGCGCAGGATATTGATAGCGCCAACGGCCCCCGCATCGTGATCCTTGATGCCTACTCAGGTGGTTCGTACGTCGCGACCGACGATTCTCTCGGGTTCGTCTTGCCGGAGCCGGAGGAATAGTAGTAATGATCATAGTAACCGTAGTATCCGTTATGACGCACGTCCACCTTATTGAGGACCAATCCTAGAATTCTTGCTCCTACATTCTCCAGGACGTTGCGAGCGCGCGTCACTGCCGCTCTGGCAGTTACCCCACTTTCAACGACAAAAGCAACGCCATCCACAAATGTGGACAGGATCATCGCATCGGTCACGGGAAGCACGGGGGGCGAATCGATCACCAGGAACTTGAACCGCTGACGCAATTCCCTCAGTAAGGATTCCATGGCAGATGAGGAAAGTAATTGCGCGGGGTTGGGAGGCTTAGGACCGGCGGGAAGTACCCAAAGAGTAGGTACAGGAGGAAACTGTTTCAGGGCCGCCTCAATGCTGTGGGCTCCTGTCAGGAAGCTAGCGAGACCTTGGTCATCGACGAGATCTAGCGACTCCGCGATCCCAGGCCTACGAAGATCGGCATCTATGATCAGAGTGCTGTCTCCTCTTTGAGCGAGTGCGATCGCCAGGTTAAGAGCAGTTGTGCTTTTTCCCTCTCCAGCTGCGGTGCTGGTTATCAATAACGCCTGCGGAGGCCGTGGCGCCGTCGAGAGCACCACCGAGGTGAGGAGGGTTCTAAAGGATTCGGCCAGCGCCGACGACGGTTGCTTTAAGAGCGCCAACTCTGCTGCGTTCGGTTTTGAGTTGCCGTTGTTTCGGGTTAGTGCTCGAGCTGGTCGGTGAGGGAGTTCGCGCTCGAGTGGAACAATCGCCAAGGCGGGAGCATTCACAACTCTCTCTGCCTCTTCGATGCTCTTAATTGAATTGTCTAAAGCTTCCTTAACAAAAGCGAACGTCACCCCGAGGATCAACCCGACAACCAGGCTTATGGCGATATTGTGAAGTTTTTGAGGTCGAACGGGCACTTTGGGAGGCCGAGCGGAGTCAACCAGATGAATGTTGGTCGCGCGAAGACCGGCCGAAACCGTGGCATCCTTGAGCCGCTGAAGCAGGCTGTCATAGAGTTGTTGATTCGTATCAAACTCACGCTTTAGGAGATTGTGTTGGATCAGGAGTTGACTCAGTGCTCCGACGTCGACCTTTTCTTTGTCTACTGCCGCAGCTAGGAGCTTTTCCCGGCCACGCGCTGCGACGTAATCATTCCTCAGTCTCTCGACCATTCGCTTCCGTTCTGTGTCGATGAGAGATTGAATTTCGTCCACTTGGCTCCGCAACCTCTCGACCTTAGGGTGTTTCGGCCCGTATTGTTCCAAGGCGTCAACGTTCTGCGCTTTCAGATCGGCAAACTTTTCTTCCAGCCGCTGCAAAAGCTCGTTTTGAGCGACAAAAGCCACCTGCGATTCATTCGATCGCACGAGTTCATAGAGCGACTCCTTTTGAACCCGATCGCTTTGGGCGTTCGTCAAATCTCGACTTAGGTCTGACAGTCGCTGCTCAACGATACTTTCTTTGTCGCTGATATTGACGATTTCGTTTCGTCTCTCGTAATCGACCAGCGCCTGCTGAGACTTTTCAACCTTGGCTTTTAGTTCATCAAGCTGCTCTTCCATCCATCCGGATGCTTGGCGCGTTGCATCGTACTTCTGCCGAAAATTGTATTCGATGTAGTTGTTTGCCAGCGAGTTTGCAATTTCGGTTGAGAGGCCCGGGTCCGGACTCTCGAAACTGATATTCACAACGTGGCTGTCCTGGATTCGGTGGACGTGCAGACGGTGCTTGAATGGCATGAGGAGCCTGTCCTCCGATGCCTGAAGCTGGACTGGAGGCACATCGTTGCCCATCCCGACGACCGACGTCCAGGCCGGATCTCTTGCGAGCCCGAGTTGCTCGATTGTCTGCTGCGCCAGGTTATCACTCTCGAGAACTTGGATTTGGGTGCCCATGAATGCCTCGTCCGTCGGGGCTTGCCGATAAAGGTCGTTGAGGGATTGAATTTGCGGTGTATCTGCCTCTATGTCCAGACGGGCCGTGGCTTCATAAATAGGTGTCGTCCTAAAAGAGTCGATGGCGACCAGCAGCGTCACAATAAAGGCGACGGTCACGATCGTCCATCGGCGTTTGTTGACGATGTTCCAATAGATTGGCAGATAGCTGGAGCTTTCGAAGTCTTGTACATCGATCCCAAGAACAGGGAAAGCAGGCGAGTGCGGCGATCCCGGCACCGGCAACCTTGGCCGGCGCAGCGACAGGGCTTCGTTATCAGGCATGTCCTTCACCCTAGGAGCTAAGAATCCTCAAGGAAAGTCCGCGGTATATCATGCATTTTCAGGGGCGGTAGACTATGGCGAGGCCGGTTGCGACGGCGACTGCGGCATCGACACCGCGGCGTAGGGCTGTCATCCCTGAGCTATTTGGAAGAAAGAGAATATCGTTGGCTTGCATGCGGGGATCGGGGGCTCTACCTGCCAGTACATTCTTCAAATTCACTGCAATCTCTTTTCGTCCATTCTTCTCTTCAGGATTTGTCCGGATAATCACCGCTTTGGATTTTTGAGCTGTGGGTTTCGTGTCCTCGGCAAGCGCCAGCGCTTTCAGAACAGTCATTTCCTCATCACTGCTCCGTAATGGGAACCCTCCTGGACGATTTACAGCACCGACAACGTAAATGACTCCGGCTCGCTGAATGGTGATCCGGTCGCCTGGATAGAGTTCCACGTTTGAAACCGGGTCTCCGGTCTCCATGAGCCGCTTGAGGTCTATCGTAAAGGTTTCTGCGCAACCAACATCACCGTTGGGTGGCGTGCATGCTCCAGATTTCTTGAGGGCCTGAATCGCAACTCCGCCGCGGGTTACGACCGCCATATTACCCGCGTCATCCGAAAGCCCTCCCGCCTGCGACAAGACATCCAAAAATGTCGTTTTTCCGAATAAGGGGTAGATCTGGGGGCTCTTCACGGCCCCGGCTACAGCGATGGAATGGACTCGAGATTGCTTGACGGCCACGGTCACGCGAGCGTGACTAAAAATTTCTTCGTCAGCGTATTTCTTGACTAGGAGGCTAGAAAGCTGAGCGGGTGTCAGCCCAACCGCTTCTACAGCCTCGGGGAGCAACGGTAACTCAAGCTGGCCAGTTGGCCCAACGCGGTACTCGCCCGAAATATCCGGGGCATCATAAACGTTGATGCTGAGGACGTCGTCCGGACTAATAATGTACTCAGGGAGCGTGAGCGAGGAGGCAAACTGCGAGGGTGAACTGAATCCGGATAAGGCTTCTGAGCTAGAGCTAGAGCTAGAGCTAGTCGTTGAAGAGGTTTGGGCAGCCAGGGACGAAGAGGAAAGGGACACAAGCAGACAGGCAGTGACAACGCTCCTACAAAGCTTCTTCAGTGGGTTGCACGTTGCGCCAGATTCCATCATTTCTGTTCGCCTCGCTATCTTGCCTCGCAAGAAAATATTCCAATACATCGACCCGTGCCGTTCTGATCTCGGCACGTGCTCTACGTCTATGCCGTCACTGTTTGTCATAAGGTTTGGCACTCACTCAAGATTCTGGTTTTGAGATTTGATAAGCGGCTCTAGCCTGACGCAATGGGCTCTGTCTTGAATTGGATGATTGTTCTCCCGTAGTTGCCAACCCGGCCAGCGTTGCAAACCATGCTGCGTTAGCTGGGATGTGCAAATTGAAATCAAAGAAACTATGCACAAGGAGGCCACAGCATCCGATTGCCGCACCCAACCGGATCCAACCGCCCTCACATCTCAACCCGTGACGCAAATCTTGAAATGCCAGACGAAAAAAGAGCGCCAGGGCTGACAGAATGAGTACTGCACCTACCAGCCCCATTTCAGCGGCTGCTTCCAAATAGTCGTCATGCGCGTGGTCGATCCACAGGTCGGTGGGAAGGCTCTGAAAGCCGGGATAAGCGGTTTCAAAATTTCCCAAGCCAACGCCTAAGACAAGGTGATCTCGCCACATCCGGAGCGAATCGAGCGCGAAGCTCTTGCGGGACTTATCAACCCAATCTGGACTCTTCACATTAAGGATCAACCCTAGGTGTTTCGAGGCCCGCCCGGAGTCGACCCAGAAAAATAGCAGCATCGCCGCCAGGATTGTGGCCGCCACAGCCTTGGCCAATCTCCGTTTCTCAGCGGTCCTAGCGCCCCACCCGAGCAGGGCAACCACGATGGCCGTCTCCGCAAGCAGCGCGATCAAGCCGCCCCGGGAGCCAGAGAGCAACAACGCCGCCACCGCGACCGTAGCAATAGCGGCCAGCGACACCAGGGCCGCAACGGAAGATCGTCGATGCCGACCAACAATGTAGAGGATCGCAACCGGGACCAGCATTTCCATGAGCCCGGCAAAGTGGTCGGGGTTAACGTAGGGCCCAAAGTGGGCATCACCGGGAGTGCTCACCGCGCCATAAATCTGGGGGGTCCCCGAAGCAACCTGCAGAATGGCGAACAATCCCAGTGAACCGGCAAAGAGCAGCACAGTAGGGCCAAACGCCCCCCAAGTCCGGCTGCCAGCTCTTGCGAAAAGCTGGACGGCGAGGAAAAAGAACGTCAAGTCCACGCCCAGCAGCACCAGAGCCTGGCGTGTCTCGAACCGATCGAGTGGAAGCTGCCACCAATACTGAGCGAGTCCCAGAAGGAAAAACATCGCCAAGGGTACGTAAAGCGGCGACCAGACGAATTCGAGCCTCGCTTGCCAAACGCTGCCTGTCGCCCACAGGAAGAGCGCGAAGCAAGCCACAAGCCCCAGTGCCATCCAGGCCCAGGTAATCACGGCACCGAAGGCCAAGGGCGCGCCGATCAATCCGGCGACGAGCAGAACCCGAGCGACCGAGAACGCGAGCGGATCTGGCGCAACGGCCGCCTCAGTCTCCCGTTGAAACGATTCCGCGCAGGGGACTGATACATTCAGCGCCATCCAGTCGGAGGTCATTTCTCGGCAGTGCAATCCTTGCATTCGAGGGTTACCGCGTCCAACCAGAAACTTCCGGAGATTTCCATGGGGAAAATCCGGCCACGAGGTCGCCAGAGGGAGATCCGCACAGACTGTGTTTCCGGCCCGGTCGAAAAAGATAGGCTCACCGGGTGCCACTTGGTCGTGCCCACCGTCGTCTCGCTGATTGCGTCTGGGAATCCTTGTTGGGTGTCACTCGAGCGCAAGCAAGGGCCGCTAGTCGAGGTGATGTCCTGCGAGCGTACGTAGGCCGTGAGCGAATACGTGCGATTGGAATGGACTGGCACAATCTGATAGACAGGCTCATATTCACTGTTCCGACCAACTGTAAAGTCCACACGAAGGCAACGAGCCCCCTGGTAAGCTCCAGGAGCCGCGAAATCAAGAGCAAGATAATTTGCCGGGCCGGTCCGCCAATCAAACCCCGCATTTAGAGGCAATTGTTCAAAATCTCCGTTGAAGACCAAGTTGTCTTTTTCCTCGACTTCGGGGCCTTTAACAATTCCCAGGCGCTCTAAGTCCTGCCAGACATGCACAGCCTCCTCGATTCTGCCCAGACTGATCAGGCGTTCGAGGTAGGGCTGAACCGAAGACAAGGGAAAACGCCGAGGGTTTGCTGCGACGAAGCCCCAAATACGGTAGGCTGCGTCGTTTTCGCCTTCGGCACTCAAGAAATCCACGTAGCCCACTTGGACCCCTGAATCAACGCTAGCAGCCAACACCTTTTGAAAAATAAGGTCGGGATCGAACACAGATCCAAGAGCGGCCCAAGCGTCTGTAGCGTATGTCGGGTCAAGTTCCAATAAGCGCCGGAATTGCGCCACAGACTCATCAATCCAATTCTTGCGGAGATAAGACTCGGCCGCGAGCTGATGGTAATAGGGCACCATAGGACAAAGCTTCAACAGATGTTCCGCAGCCTCGTCGGCGCACTGCGTATCACCCACGGATTGACAAGCTGAGGCTAGGTCGGACCAATAGAACCGGCTATAGCGGCTTAGATCGGCGGCCCTGCGCAAGCATCGAACGCTTTCAGCCGGATCTGTTTCTTTATAGACTTGCCCGAGCCTGTGCTGGAGCTGAGGGTCGCTTGAGTCCAGGGCCAAAATCAGGCGACCCGTTGAAGGCCTCTCGAATGAGGAAGCGATCCCAACCAGCGACATCTCTGCTGCGAGGAGTAGGCTCACGGCGCCGACCGCAATCAAGAAAGGCAGCGACCGAGAACGCTCCCGAAGTGAAACTTCGATTCGCCCAATTCCAAGCTGCCGCAAGATCATGTACCCTGCGCGGTTGATCTGGGTTTTCCGTTGTCCGACGCAGACAAGCCTGTTCCTGCGGCTTGTATTAAGAGCACTTAGTCGAACTGACGCAAGGAGTGCTTGGGGACGGCCCGGCTGTGCAGCACTGGCCGCCGCAGCACACTTCACCCGGCGTGCAGCACTTCGGAGCTGCCCCAGTCCCGCAGCAGATGCGATTGGGAGAGCAGCATATGTTTCCCTTGCAGCAAGTCTGGCCGCCACCGCAGCAATTGCTGCCGCATTTGGTCTGGCCCCCCGGGCAGGGGGAGGCTTGTGCGGGTCCTGGGTGGGGGCTACCGAAGCCCCGCGCAGCCCCGCCTAAACCTAAGGATGCTAGTAGGGCGCCACCAGCTGCTCCCCAGACTAGCCTAAGGGTTTGTCGTCTGGAAATCGGGCTGGCGATAATTCGAGATACATCATCAAGGAATGCGCTCAAGGGATCCCTCCTGTGACCCCCCCACGCCGTTACGGGCAAGGGTCAAAATAGCGTCTGTACCGACCGCTACGTCTTTGGCAATCACACCGTCTTCGCTAATGAGGAAAGCTACTGGGGTCGCGAATATCCCGTACTCCTTTGAAAGCTTCCACTTTTCCTGAAGCACGATTGGAAACTGAAACCCGTGCTGCTCCGCCTTAAGACGGTTCTGCTCCGGATCGCCACGAACGACAAGTATTAAGGCCAATCCGTTATTGGAGTGTTCTTGGTGCAGGCGGACCAAATGTGGGGCGAGCTCGTCACAAGGTCCGCACTGAGGATCGCTGAAGACCAGGAGCACGCGCCGGCCCCGGTATTTTTCCAACGAAACCATATGACCCCGGAAGTCCGGAAGGCGAAAAGCTGGCGCGGGAGTCCCGACCTTCAACCCGTTCCGCTCGATACGGCTTTCGGAAAGTGGCCGCTCGCCAGGAAGTCTGCTCCGCTGAAGTTGACGTTTGCCGGCCTCTAAACTACGGTTTTCGCGGCTAGCTGCGCGCTGAGCCAGTGCGACGACCCGATCTGCTCCACTTGCGAATGGCGCGGCTACTCGTCCCTGCTCATCTAACAAATACGCTACAGGTGTGCCCTCGTTGGCAAAAGGCGCGGGTCTGTCCCCATCGTTGATTAGGAGGATTGGGCACTTCAAGCCTTGTTCCGCCACCTGTTTTTGATTGGATTCGCAGTTACCATAGGCTAGTAGAACTAATTGGATGTTCCGCTTCTGGAGACTGATGTCGAGGTGCGCTAGCTGTCGCGCGATGGACTCGCAGAACCCGCATTCGAAATTCCAATGGACCAGCAAAACGCCTCTGCCGCGAAAGTCCTCTAGTGCGACCGTTCTTCCGCTAAGGTCGGGAAACCTAAATGCGGGGAAACGGGTTTTAAGAGGAAGTCCATCTGGTTCAGCTTGGTCAGTGGGGCTCTCCGGCCCAGTTCCAGCGCCTTTCGCACTCACCTCCATTTGGTCCAAACGAAGAAGGATTCGTCCCTGCTGTTTCACTAGGGCGTAAAAGCACATCCAAATGCTGAACAAAATTAACAGAAGGAGTACAACGATCACGAGATATCCTGTTAACCGCAAGCCTTCAGCGTTGAAGAAGGGATTGCGCTTATTCTGGTGAGAAAATCGGCGCGGCTTCCTGATGCTGTCGGTGTTGGCCGACCCTCGTTATTGATTTTCAAGCTGGGTAGGCCTGGGTCGTTTGTAATCGGTAGTCAGAGCGATCAAGCGTCGGTGGCGCGCAATTCAGTCGCTCAATCAGAAAGGCATCAATTTCGACAGAAGCTGCCTTTCCAAGGATCTCGACGGAAAGGAACAGCCGATAAAGATTTTTCTTCCGCACCAGGATTCCTTGGATTCCCTCTAGTGGACCGCATTTGATTCTTACCCATTCGCCGCATTTCAAGAGCGGATGCGGCTCAACAGAAGCGCCGCTTTCGACAGCTCGCCGAATGGCTTCGATATCGGCGTGCGGAATCGGTGCCGGCTGGCCAGCGGTCGATACGAGGGCTTGTATGCCTGGTGTCGTCAAGATGTCCAGGCGACGCTCGAGACCTCCTTTGAGAAAGACATAGCAAGGAAAGAGTGGCAAAGAAAGAGGCTTCGTCCGGTCCTTCCAACGGTGCACAGCCGAGTAGAGCGGAAGAAGAGTTTCGAATCCCTTGCTTGTGAGAATCCGGGCTACCGTCTTTTCGTGTTGGTGCCGAGTATAAATCGCGTACCAACTGATGCGAGAATCGAAATGATCGTCTTGCGAGTTCGCTCGTATCGAGAGCATACAGCTTCGCCCTGTGACTTACAGGAACTCATTCCTCCCTGTAAGCCGTAAGAGATTCGCGAGCCGTGCCTAAACTTGGTTGTGTTCTCAAAATGCGAAGTGTTTAGGTACTGCAAAACGCCGGAGAACACGTTAACTTCGGAATACCCTAAGCCTGCCCGTAAGGAAGCAATTTTTCGTCAGAGCTTTCGCTCCAATGATGTCTCCTTTTGTCCTACGGAAACGGGCAGCGCCACTGCTGACGCTGCCTCCAGAAAACGTATCGTCAATTCCTCTCTGCTCCCCATCATTGATCGACAGGTGGAGCTTTGCCGCCCTCAGTTAAGCTCAAACCTTCGAGAACAACCGCGAACCCTTCATCACCGCCCGCATTCGCGTGCTCAACGCGAATCACTGTTGCAGCTGTTTTAAATCGCAGGGTCCGCGACCCACCATCGAGCGGCAGAAGTGAGACTTCGAGTTGGATG
>WNGM01002288.1_pt1 | contig 22411 bp, 18 predicted proteins | sample 5400571 | NCBI WGS metagenome assembly WNGM01 (sample SAMN13153378, study PRJNA577476) | soil metagenome | isolation source: 100 cm soil or saprolite under Garry oak tree replicate 2 | place: USA:California | collected 2016-06-15 | reverse complement strand
TCGCTCCCTTACTCCGGCGGGCACGTGTGCGATGAGGACTCTCATGGTCCTGGGCAGGAGATGACCATGGTATCAAGATACAAAATCATGATAGTGCGTCAGGTATCGACCCACTATCGAGGTAGCTTGATAATTCTGTAGTGATCAAATGTCATAGCGTAGCCGTATCGCGACAGTATGTACTTGGCCGGCGCGCTTTTTGATGGGCGGTAGCCGCGCTCCGCGCCAGGCGCCATCGGCACGCGACAGCAGAGCCAGCAAGCGACCTTTGTTGTCGGTCAAGCGCTGCTTGAGCCCAAGTGTCAAACCGCCTTGCGGCGCCTTGTAGCGAAGGCGATCGCTGCTATGCGCTCTTCGATGGCGAACGGCTTGCTGCGTATGGCTGGTACTCCGATCTGCCCACCCCGATCGACGAGCACTTCGTGCTCCATTTCGACCGCGCCTACACTTACATGTACGCGGGCTACACGCTGCCCGCCTACCGCGGCAAACGGCTGCATGCAGTGGGGATGTGCCGGGCGCTGCGGGCGATCACCGAAGAAGGCAAGAAGGGGCTGATCTCGTTTGTATTCTCGAATAACTTCGCTTCCTTGCAGTCAGTAATGCGCATGGGCTACCGGATCTTCGGCGAGGTGTACTTGTTCCGCGCGGGCAATTACTGTTTTGCCTACGCGACTAATGGTTGCAGGAATTACGGCTTTTGGGTCGAATCGCCCGACCCGGGTACAGCATGGGCTCGACAACATGCCTGAGCGGACGACTGTGTTCAAGTCTGCGTCACCCGTGAAACCGCAGCCACCACTCCCCCTCCAGGCGACTGAGAAAGGCATCGCCTTGCTGGATCGCGGCCATGACGTCGGCGTGACGGGAGTGGACCAGGGTCCAGGTGCCATCCGTTCGCAACCAGCAGTGCCGGGCCGAGTGTTCCTGAACGAAGCGCGGGTCGAGGCGCCCTCGCACCGCCGCCGCGCCGTGTCGCCAGGCATCGGCGAGTAGTCGCTGCAGCACGCGGTCGAAAGAGCCGTCGCATGCCGCAATCTGGACGACTTCGCTCACTCCGCCCGGCTGCACGTAGTAAAGGTACCAGCCGAGCAGCCGCTCGCGGTCGCGCACAGCACGCGCACGGAGCCTTCCGTGGCGCGTCTTGCAAGCCGTCTGCTCGAGCAGCCAGGCGAGCGAGCGAGCGTCGTACACCGGCTGCAGCGCGCTGCCGCGCAGAACGTCGGGCAGATGGGCCAACATCATAGCCGGGTCGAGCGCGTCCTCAGCGAGTTCGGTCTGTTCCCGCAGGAATCGGTTCGGTCGCAACCGGGTGACCAGCGCGTCGGCCAAGGCGCCCAGTGGGCGCGCCGCGAACGTCAAGGCAGGCGGCAACATGGCACGTTCGTCCACAAGCGAGGCCATGTAACGAGCGGGACGGAGCGGCCGGGTCCAATGAAGGCTGTACAGCGGCGATGCTGTCCCGCCGATCCCCATCCATATCCGCCGTGACAGGTCGTTTGCTCCATCGGCGAGCGTAAGGTCCTGCGGTCCCGAGAGAAATGCTTTCGCCATCTCCAGCGCCGTGAGGCTGTTGCGCCTGTGGGGGTCCACCATGAACTGGCAGCCCACCGCCACGCGCACCGGGCGCCCGCGCAGGGACATTCGTCGCGGCATCACTGCGTAAAACCCGGAGATGCGGCCGTCCTCCTCCTCGGCTACCCAGGAGGGCACCTCGGGGTCGCGCCACGGGTTGTCGAAGAGCATCTCCCGGAGGTAGGACTCGCACGCGGCCTGTGAACTCCAGCGATGTTCCGGATACACGCGTGCGAACAATGCGGCGGCCCCGGGGACGTCGTCCTCGGTAAAGACACGAATCGTGTCCATCGCAGCTCCGGTCCTTCGCCGCGGTAGCTGCGCTCCGCGCCAGGCGCCATCGGCACGCGATAGCAGAGCCAGCAAGCGACCTTTGTTGTCGGTCAAGCGCTGCTTGAGCCCAGGTGTCAAACCGCCTTGCGGCGCCTTGTAGCGAAGGCGATCGGCTTCTGCCCATACGGTAATGCCCAGCCGGCTTCTGCCCATACGGTAATGCCCAGCCGCTCCAGTTCGGCAATGAGGTTTTCAGCGCTGTCCATAGTCGACATGAGTTCTAGGCTGACGCAGTCGCTATACTTCTCCGTACTCGAAGCCGGCGGCCAGTCTTGCGGTAGCCGTTTCCTGCCGTGCTCTTGCAGTGGAGCTCAGGATATCGATGCGTGCCGCGAGATCGCTCAACTGCGGCCGCTGAAACAGGTTCTTCAACGGCAAGTCGACGCCGAAGCGGTCACGGATTCGCCCCACAAGCTGCATTGCGAGCAGCGAATGTCCGCCGGACTCGAAAAAATTGTCCTTGGTCCCGATCCGCTCGGTCCTGAGAATTCGTTGCCACAGTTCCGCCAAGACCTTTTCGGTCGGCGTTTCAGGCGGCACGTACACGGCCGCCGTTGCCACCGTGCTGTCCGGTGCCGGCAAGGCTTTCCGGTCCACCTTGCCATTGGGCGTCAGCGGCAACCGCTCGAGCGTCACGAAATCACCGGGCACCATGTAGTCCGGCAGCGTTTCCACAAGGTATTTGCGGAGCCGCGGTGTCAAATCGCGCACCAGCTTCACCTTCAGGGGATTGTTCGCATACGCAGCCCAGGGCTTCGCCGGTGAACTCGCTTGCCGCCCCCAGAAGACGGCATCTGGAACCAAAACATCGCCCTTGCGGAACAGTGCATCAATGCGAGCATCGGAACCGGTGCTGGAGTAGCAGAGCTCCAGCGCATAGGCGTGCTTCTCGGCCAAAGACCACAACAGCTCGGGCTCTATCGCCTCGTCAGTAGCCGATGCCAGGGCCTGTCTGAAGCCTTCCAACGTCTCCGGCCCTTCTTCGCTGGCCAGCCAATCCAGCGCCTTCACCGCTATCACCAAGCGAGCGTTGGGGATACCACGAACTCCAAGTGCGCGGGGATTGGAGGCCAGACGTCCCTTCAAGTCTGCCAAGCTCAACCGCTCCTGCCGCCAGTCCAGCCACGCATCCGGCGGTGACGCTCTATGCGTGGCCTCCACATGCAGAAACGCGTCGTAGCGAAAACGTGTCAGCTCATTCTGAGAGTGGCCCCGCTTCAGGAAGATCTCAACGTCACTGATGCGATCGTCCTGATCCTTCAGCGCCACAAAGAAAGCCGGATCGATCACCAGTTCAGCATCGACCTCGACGTCATTCTCGATCAAATGCCTTAGCTGCGACTTCCTGGTACCCCCCTCTGCTCGATGACATTGGACCGACGCGTGAAAGGCTTTGAGCAGCGGCAGATTCCTCACATCACCGACAAATATCCGCCCGCCCGGGCTCACCGCCGCCACCGCAGCCTTCAGCACAGCCCTCAAGTACTCGATGCTCGGCAAATACTGCGCGACGGAGTTGATGATCACCGTATCGAAACTCCTGGGCTCGATGCCATGGAAGTCGTCCGCCGCACGCTGCAATAGCTCGACGTGGGATAGATCCCGTCGCGTAGCGATTAACTTGCGAACGTGGTCAAGCGCTCTTGGGGAGAAATCCGTCCCCAGATAGGCATCACAAGCAGGCGCGAGTCGGGCCAACAACAGCCCTGTCCCGCAGCCAATCTCCAGCACCCGACGCGGTCGCCGTGCGGCAATGCGCTCTACCGTGGCATCTACCCCCTCGCGCATCTCCTCTGCCGGGACGAGCTCTCCCGTGTAGCTGCTGTTCCAGCCTGCGATGTTGAACGCGGCGTCTTCATTCGAGGGTTGCTCGTACGTCTGCTCCCACAACCCGTGCCATTGCGAAACATGCTCCGCGCTCCGCTCGGTGCTTTCCTCACTGTGAACCGCCCCTCGTAGCGCACCTTCGTCCGCCACCACGTAAGCCACGAGCCGCTTATCCCCCGGCTCGTCTTCCCGAACCATCGCCACCGCCTGGCGCACCGCTGGATGGCCCAGCAACGTTGCCTCGATCTCGCCCAGCTCGATGCGAATGCCCCGGATCTTGACCTGGTTGTCGATGCGGCCAAGGTATTCGATGTCGCCATTCTCGAGACGGCGCGCCAGATCGCCGCTGCGGTACAGCGTGGCCCCCGGTGTGGTGCGGAACAGGTCGGGAACGAACCGCTGCGCGGTGAGCTCGGCGCGGTTGAGATAGCCGCGCGCAACGCCCGCGCCGCCGACATAGATTTCGCCGGGGACCCCGATGGGGGCGGGCTGCCCGTGTGCATCGAGGATGTAGACCTGGGTATTGCCGATCGGGCGTCCGATCGGGACCGAATCGGTGGGGGATGCCACCGGATGCGTGGTGGACCAGACGGTCGTTTCCGTGGGGCCATACATGTTGCGCAGGTCCCCGCCAATGGCGTCCTCGAGTTCGCGCGCCAGCGCCGCCGGGAGTGCCTCGCCGCCGACCAGCATCTGACGGATCTTCGCGAGTGAAGCCCAGGTTTGTCGATCCAGCAGCAGCATCCGGGCGAGGGAAGGCGTGCATTGCAGATGGGTAACGCCATGCCGCTCGATCTGCGCTGCAACCGAGAAGCGCTCCCGAGAGTGCGCGATGCGAGCGGCATCGGCCTTCGCGTTCGCCTGCGCGCGGACCTCATTCAGGTACGGCAAGCTCGCCAGGACTCGCTCGGTCGGCACCCCGAAATCCAGCAGGCAGGCGATCTCGTCGACACCCGCGCGCTTGCAGCGCTGCACCATCCCCGCGCAGGTCGACGGCGTGCCGAAAAGCCCGCTGGTCTCGAAGTAGCGCTCAAACGCGAAATCGAGAATGGCATCGATCTCGCTCTCCGGCAGGCTGCCCAGGTCCACGTCTTCCGGTTTCACGGCGCCGCCGCCGGGCCGCTTGAAAGCCGCGAACGACCAGGCGAAAGTCAGCATCAGCTTGATCGAGCTGCGCAGGTATTCCTTCATCGGCCGGCGAACCAGCTCGCGCACTGCTCCGTCGTCGTCGCCTACGAACGTGTGCAGCATGAGCGTCACCCTGCCGGTGGCCGGGTCGTGGCCTGCAGCCGCCCGTGCCTGGCGATAGATGGCGATTTTTCCGGCCACTTCGTCGACCGATTGACCCAGCAGGTGAGTGAGGACATTCGCGCCAAGCTCGCCGGCCTGGCGATAAGTGTCAGGATTGCCCGCGGTGGTGACCCAGATCGGCAGCTCGGGCTGCACCGGACGCGGCAAGGTTCCAATCGCGACATCCTGCCCGAGCGCGTTGCGGAGGGACACTTTCTCGCCCCGCCACAATCGCCTGACCTGGTCGATCTGTTCCAGCATCACGCCCTTGCTGTTGGCATAGTTTTCGGGGCGCAGGACGAAATCGTTGGCCTGCCAGCCGGAAGCGAAGGCCAGCCCTACCCGGCCGTTGCTGAGGTTGTCGACGACGGCCCATTCCTCGGCGATACGGATCGGATGGTGCAGGGGCGAGACGCAGCTGCCGGCGCGGATTCCTATGTTTTCGGTGACGGCTGCGAGCGCGGCGCCGGTGACTGACGGATTCGGATAGGGACCGCCAAACGCGTGAAAGTGGCGCTCGGGGATCCACACGGCCTCAAAACCGTTACGATCAAAATACTTCGCCCCTTCCAGCATCAAACGGTACTTGTCGCGGCCCGGCGCATCATCGTTGCCCCACATGAACAAGCTGAAGCCCAAAGGGAGGTTCTCGAGCTTCGCGTCCGGTGCAAAATGGTCTTCCACGTTGCCCTGCACGACGACTTTGAAGCCGCGCGCCAGAGTCCAGAACAGCTCGAGCACGGAGATATCGAACGAGAGGCTGGTCACGGCGAGCCAGGTACCGGGCGGATCGTGGTCTACGCACGCGTCCATGGCGGCGAAGAAGTTCATCACATTGCGGTGCTCCACCATCACGCCTTTGGGTCGCCCGGTAGAACCCGAGGTGTACATGACGTAGGCGAGGTTTGCGGCAGTCGCCGCCGTGGCGGGATTGCCGGTCGGCAGTGCCGCATCAGCGAGTAACCCATCATCGACAAAGACGACTTGCGCAGCGGTGCCGCCGAACTCGGGCCGCAGCTTCTTCTGCGACAGGATGACAGCCAGCGCGGCGTCCTCGATCATGTAGCGGATGCGTTCAGCCGGAAACCCGGGATCGAGCGGCACATAGGCTCCACCGGCCTTGAGCACCGCAAGCGTCGCGACCACCATTTCGATCGAGCGGGCAAGGTGCACGCCGACCAGCCGGTCTGGTCCCACGCCGAGTTCGATAAGACGCGCGGCGAGCCGGTTGGCGCGCTCGTTCAGTGCGCGATAGCTGAGCTGGATGTCCTCGAATACCAGCGCAATCCGTTCCGGGGTCCGCTCGGCCTGTGCCTCGATCTGCGAATGGACGCAAGCGGACACTGGGTACGGCATTTCGGTCTGGTTCCACTCGACCAGCATCTGATGCCGCTCGGCTTGCGTGAGCAGCGGCAGGTCTTTTAGCCTCGCCTGGGGCTGCGCGGCCATTCCTTCGAGGAGCGTCTGTAGATGGAGCAGCATCCGCGCGACGACGTCGTCATCGAAGCGCCGGCGCGAATACTCGATCTGTAGCAGGAGCTCCTGGCCGGCATAGGCGAAGACCGTCAGCGGATAGTTGGTCTGGCTGAGAGGTTCAAAGTGGCGCTCGCTCCAGGGCCCGCCCGGCGCACGCACCTTCGCATCGAACGTCTGGTTGTCGAACAACAGGATGCTCTCGAAGAGGGGCATGCCCCGGGGCACCTCGCTCCAGCCCTGCACCTTGACCAGCGGCGTGTGTTCGTAGTCGCGCGACGCCACCTGCTGGGCGCGCAATTGCCCCAGCCACGGCACAAGCTGCGCTTCAGGATCGACGCGCACCCGCAGGGGCAGCGTATTGATGAATAGGCCGACTATGTCATTGGCGCCGGAGACCGTCGATCTGCGACCGGCGCGGAGGGCGCCGAACACGATGTCCGATTCGCCGCTGTAGCGGTGCAGGAGCAGCGCCCAAGCGCCCTGCAGCAGCATGTTGAGCGTGACTGACGCCTCACGCGCACGTTTTTTTAGAGCGCTCGTCCTGATCGAGCGTGCGCAGCCACTCGATGTAGTCGCGATACGGGCGCGGCCGCGGGAGCTCGACGTCCTCGCCGCGCGAGTAGGCCTCGTAGAAAGCAAAAACCTCGTGCAGTACCAGAAGGCTTGACCGCGCGTCGAGAAGGGTGTGATGAAACGTCCACAGCGCCCAATGCTCGCGCTCGCCGGCACGTACGAGCGCAAGGCGCATGAGGGGCGCCTGATCGAGCTCGAAGCCACGGGTACGGTCATCACCCAGGAGCGCCTGGAAGCGCTCGCGGCGCTCGGCTTCCGCGAGAGCCCGCCAATCCAACCGTTCGACGGGGATCTCGACTCGGTCGAGCACCTCGTTCACGGGTTCCGCGACACCTTCCCAGCGATAGCGGCTGCGCAGGACCGCATGTCGCTCGACAACTCGCTGCCACGCGCGAAGGAAGGGAGCTTCCTCCAACGGCTCGTGCAGCGTCGCTACCACCTGCTCGAGGTCGACGCCGCGATCCACTCCGCTGACGGCGTGGAACAGCATCCCCGCCTGAATCGGCGAGAGTTCATAGGTATCGATCACACGCGTCATAGCACGTCCCTTGCAATTCTCTGAGCGAAGAATTTCGTGCGAGCCGAACGCGGCGCGGCGGCCGCCGAACCGGCGCGACGTCTCCCGCTCTCGACGACGATCGCCGCTACGAAGCCCGGAGCCGGGGAAAAACTCTCCACGTGCCAGCCACAGCAGTCTCCCGGCGTGTTTTCGACGCGGAGGATCCTGGCCGGTTCACCCGGCGCGAGCGAAACGTCGAAGCGGTCGAGCGGATGGTAAAGGCCGTCGCCGAGCGCCTTGATGAAGGCTTCCTTGCGCGTCCAGCAATTGAAAAATCCCAGCGGCCTGTCGCGCCGGTCGAGGGCCAAGTAAGCCTCATTCTCGTGGCGGGAAAAAAAGCGTGCCGCGATGTCGTCGGCGTCGCGGATCACACGCACAGCTTCAACGTCGATTCCGATCTCGCGTCCGGGTGAAAAAGCGTACACAGCGACATCATCGGAATGCGATACGTTGAATCGCAGGTCCGAGCCTGCGTATCCTCGCGCGAGCGCAGGTTTGCCGCGTTCCCCGTACACCAACTCGACTGATTCAGGCCGCACATCCAACCGTACCCCGAGCAGTTGGCGCAGTCGCGCACGCGTAACGACGAATCGGCGACGGTCGCGATCGAAGGCAAAGCGACTCGCTCTTATTCGCTCCGCGTCCGAGAGCCACACTGCTAGAGCACGAACCGCCGTGGGCCTCAGGTCCAGCCGAGTTACCACGACGTCAATTGCGCCATCCGCGAAATACACAGTCGCCCGACGGGGCAGCGGCACAACCGCTCCGCCTTCTGACGGGCTTGACTCGAAGTCCTTCATCATATGAGGGGCAGATTCGCCGGTCTTTGCCGGAAAGTACCTGGACGAGCCAACTGGTCGCGAACTAACACCTGATCCAAGCAGGATAGACAAGTCCTAGTTGAATCATGCCGTCCAAGTACTTATCGCATCGTGAGCCGAATGGACTAGGCGTTCAGGATGTCCTGACAAAGTGCTGTCTTCGAGGGGGCCTACGATGCGTGCTTAGGTGCGCTGCTTGACCAGCTGCCAGCAAAGGCAGCACGCCGTGAGTTGCCGTCCGGTTCCTAGACCAAGCGTGAGCATTCAACTATGCCAACTGCCGCTCCCGATCACGGACTGAAGCTTTTCACCACCTGCCCTCCTTCCGCCCTGGCGCAGCCCGGAACGTGCTTGCGCCAGTTGGAGGAAATCGCGCGCTGGAGCGAAGACGCCGGGTGTGAGGGCATTCAGCAGTTCGACCTCCGAATCAAAATCGACGCCATCGAACGCGACGACTTGCGCACGCTCGCGCGGATCGCGGGATTGTTAGCTGCGCATCGCGCAGCGGCCGATTCTTCGGTGGCGCGACCATCTTTCCGCGGAGCCGAGCGGCCGGACTCTACGGATAACGTGCGGTAAGGAAATCGGCCGTCCGCCCCGAACTCCTGCCGTGGCCACGCGCCGTATCCTTGTCGAGAACGATATCCCCGCCGTTGACGTGCCCGATGCAGTTCCGAGGGCGCCCGATCCGCGTGGCGATGAACTGTCGGTTGAGAACGCATCGCCTGGGATACCTTGAACGATGAGTCTCAGTAGAGCCAATATTCTTGCCGCGACTGCGGAGTCGCCAGTACTGCCGATAATGGTCTTGGTCGCAGCTGTGTCGGCGTCCGCGGGATTGGTTACGGCAATTGTCGGCAGCCTGGCTGGCTACCGCGCCATTTACTACGTTGCTGTCTTCGCTCTTATCGTCACGGGGACTATCGTAGCGGTTACACGAAGGGAGCCGTTGCGTTTTGTCTTTCTGACGCTGATTGCCTGCTTTCCGGTTGCGGCCGCCGAAGTCCCGCCGGGACGCATCGGACTTACGATCTTCGATGTGGTCGTGATCGCGCTCACGATCGGGTTGGTTGGGAAAAAGATGCTTGCCCCCTCCACGGCGAGCGAGCCGCTTTTCCCGACGAAGTCGTTACTGATTGCGTGGCTGATTTCTATTCCTTGCGTGGTGTTTTCCCAGTTTCCGCCGCTGTCTCTGCTGATATTCATCATGAATTTTGCGGTTTACGTTTTCTTTCTATTCGCGCTTTACGAGTTAGGGCGGGAGGGAGGGTTCGAACGCCTTGTTCTTCTATTGTCGATCGTATTGCTTTTCATGGCGGCCGGCCTCTTTGTCGACCACGTCCTGCACGTGAATCTGAGCCTGCGGGGCAGCAACCTGAACCAGTTGAGCTACGTTGCCGGCATGGAAGTGTGGCGGGCAGGCGGTTTCTTTCAGGACCCGCAAAAGGCCGGCGCGTTTCTCGCGTGCATGATCACATTTCTGCTGCTCCTGTCCATCCGGGGCCGGTTCCGCGACATGAAGATGCGCTTCGTGGTGTGGGCCGCGATTATGTTCGGTTTGGCCGCACTGGCAACGACGATTTCCCGCAGCGCCATATTGGCGTGCCTGTCGGTATCCGGGTTGGCTCTCTTTGCATTCAACAAATGGAATGCTGCCGCCAAACTAGTGATCGCGGGAGGCATGGCTTCGATTGCCGTGCTTGCGGCGCTAACGCCCATGGAAACGTGGCTGAACGTCGTTCCCGCGGCTGTTGCGGAGCGCTTTCTGGAGTCACGCACGGGATTCGAGGACCGTCTCTTCATCTGGTTCGATACGTGGAACATATTTGTCGATCATCCGGTTGCCGGCATTGGCCTTGGCAGCTTCCAGCCTTACCTCGTCGAAACACGGCCGACGGTTTTCAATTACTACGGCCTCGGCGAGGCGGAAGGTGTCGTTTACATTCCCGACCAGCCAGAAAGCGGCTATCTCAAGATACTTTACGAAGGTGGAATTGCCGGGTCCCTGGCAGCGCTGTTGGTAGCCGGCGACGCCCTCAGACGAGCAATTACTGTCGTCGTCGCCGGCAGCAACGTAAATCCGGATGTCCGCACCGAGGGCATCGCCGCGCTTGCGGGGCTCATGACCTTTGCCGTGACGTTCGTAACCCTCTTTACCGTGAGCGACGGAAGGATTGCAGGGATTCTCGCTTTTTTTCTTGCCGTAATCTGGCATCGCTCGCTACAGGGTGCGCATATTACGCCTAAGGCGTAACGGTTTGGCGATGGAAAACGGAACAGACGAATCCGGACCGCGCAAGCTGATCGGTCGCGCTTCGATCGTAGCTGCTGGAGCCGTATACCGGCAGGGCATATCGTTTATTTCAGGGCTCATCGTGGCCCGTGTCATTGGCGCATCGGATTACGGAATCTTCAATCTAGCCCGTAACCTTGTGGAAGTGACGGGAATTTTTACGCGGTTGGGGCTTGATTTAGGACTTCAACGGTACTTTGGCGAGAGCAGCGCAGCGCGAGACCGCGCCTCGCGCACCGTAGTGCTACTGCGGGTCCGTATGCTGGCCTGCACGCTCGCCCTGTTGCCGGTGGTTGCCGTTGCGCTCGGCTTGGGTCGGTTCCTCGAGGCAAATGTCTATCACTATTCCCGCTTTGCGGAGGTCCTGCTGTGTTTAGCTCTGGGGCTTCCATTTTTGACCGATATTGGGGTACTAGGAGGCGCGTACCGGGGTGTTCTCAAACTGTCTCCAAGCGTGATTGCGGAGTCCGTCTTGTTGCCGACCGTCCGGCTCGCGGCAATTGTCATTCTCTTTATGGCCGGGTGGCGCCTCTGGGCCGTGGTCGCGGGGACAACGCTGGGGTCCTTCCTGGCTGCGGTCTTTCTCGCGATGCGCGCACGCTCTGATTTCCGTGACGACGCTCCTGCTCAGCCACATTCGTGGATCGACGCGTTCCGGGTGGTAGGTTACTCGAGTGTTTTGGCAGGATCGATGATCGTTACTTCACTGACCACGAGCATGGATACGTTGATGTTAGGCCATTTCGCGACGGCGCAAGACTTAGGACAGTATTCACTGGTGAAGACGCTGCTGATCCTGACGGGGGTGCTCGGTGTGGCATGTGGCCAAGGTCTAGAAGCATTGGTCGCCGATCGGTATTTTCGCGGAGACCTTGATGGAATGGTCCACGTAATGTCTGTGACCGCTAGGTTGATCACCTTGGTTACGGTGCCAATTTTTGCGATTTTTCTGTTCTGGGGCGCGCAGATTACGCACCTTTTTGGCCCATCGTTTGTAGCATCTCAAGCCGTAGTCAGTTGGCTGGCCGCCGGCCCGTTTGTCGCCCTGATTTTCTGGCCTACCGCTACCGGCCTGTCGATGACGGGCAAGCACTTCCTCGAGCTGAAGATCCTTTCTGTAGGCCTGGTCATTGCCACACTCCTGTGCTTGGTTGCGGTGCCGGCGTTCGGCCAGCTCGGGGCGGCAGTCGCGACGTGTACCTCAGTGGTAATCGCAAATCTCGCGCGGGTGCTGTTCGTCCACCGCTCCATAGGAGTATTCCCGTTTGGCAGTGACATTTTCCTCATCACGGCGGCGGGAATCGGGCTTGCGTGGGGCAGCAGCGTAGTCGTGGCGCAGTTTCCGCTGTCTTCACTTTGGAACGTTGTCTGCGGAATCGGGTGCTTTGTTCTGGCATACGGTGTTGCCAGTTGGACGCACTTGCTGAGCGAATCAGAAAAGACCGGTATCTATGGGGCGGTTAGAAGTACAGCACCCATACTCTTTAGCAAAGGGACTTGAGCGAATTTGCATAAACGGTCACATGGCAGGTGACCGCAGTGTCGCAGGGAGCAATGAAGAGGACAGGTATGTCGACAAGTCGCACAACGCCTCGCGCATCGCCGCCTTGGCCCCTTGAGTGGCCGGAACGAGGCGCGACCGGGATGGACCTTCTTATTCGTTACAGGTCCGCGGCATGACACTTCGACTCATGGTCGTCGGCTGCGGAACGATGTTCGACCAATACTACCAAGGCGCGCTGAAAAAGCTCGAGTCGCGTGGCGTCGCCCGGGCTGTCGCCCTCGTCGATTCCAACCCGGGCCGGATCGCCGCCATCGAGAAACACTTCCCGTCGGCCCGCGCGTTTGCCACCCCCGCCGAGGCGCTCGCGCGGACGACGCCGGATCTCACGATTGTTGCGTCCCCGCCGAGCTTGCACGCCGAACACGCGGTCGCCGCCTTCGGCGCCGGCAGCCACGTGCTCTGTGAGAAGCCGATGGCTGCCAGCGTTGACGATGCCGAACGCATGGTGGCGGCCGCCCGCGCCGCGCGGCGCGTCCTGGCTGTCGGGATGACCCGGCGGATGTACCCGTGTCTGGCCGAGGCGCGGGCGCTTCTCGCCGCCGGAGCCCTCGGCGATCACCTCAGCTTCGTGTGCCGCGAGGGTAATGTGTACGGGTGGCCGGTGAGTACCGATTTCCCTTTTCGCCGAGCTGCTGCCGGCGGCGGTGTGCTCATCGACAAGGGCACGCACGTGCTCGACTTCCTGGCCGCACTGTTCGGCGAGCCCAAAGCCGCCGCTTACGCGGACGATGGCCACACCGATGGCGTCGAAACGAACTGCCAGATCAGCGTCGTCTTTCCCGGCGCCAGCGGCAAGGTGCAGCTGTCCTGGAGCCAGCCGCTGGTGAACGGCCTCCACATCACCGGCTCAGCTGGGCAGCTGACACTGCACCCGTGGCGGCTCGATGCGGTGCGGTGGCGGCGAAATGGCGGCGCCTGGGAGACCCGCGTAAGCGCGGCGACCTGGCCGTGCGACCTCCGGCAGGGGGGACGGCGGGGGACGCCCCGGACCTACGACGAGTGCGTGTACTACCAGCTCGTACAGTCGCTACGAGCGGTGGTCCACGGGGAGCCGGTGCCAGTCACTGGCGAAGATGGGCTGGCGGTCATGCAGGCGATCGACGCGTGCTACCGGCAGGCCACTCCGCTGCGGCTTTCGTGGCTGACGGAGGCCGAGCAGACGCAGGCGGACGCCCGTCACTGGAGTCGGCAGCGATGAGTGGCGGAGTGGCGATCCTGGGCGCCGGCGGGTTCGTCGGGGCCCGGGTGCTCGAGATGGCCGTCCTCGGCGGCCGGACGGACATCGTCCCCCTCGTCCGCGCCTTTCGGAGCGTCGCCCGGATCGCGAACCTCGGCATGTCGCACAGACTCGGCGATGCCTCCTGTGCCGACTCGCTCGAGCGGGCACTCACCGGGTGCGACGCCGTGGTGAATCTCACGACAGGAAACCCAGCGGACATCCTACGCACGACCCAGAGCATATACACCGCGGCCGTCGCCGCCGGCGCGCGTCTTCTGGTCCACCTCAGCTCGGCCACCGTCTACGGCCAGGTCGAGCGGCCCGATCTTGCGGACGACGCGCCGCCCCAGCTCGACCACTGGATGCCCTACGCGCGGGAAAAGGGCCTCGCGGAGAATTTCCTGCGTGAGCGGATGGCCGACGGGCGCCTCGCGATCGTAGTGCTGCGACCCGGCTTGATCTGGGGTCCCCGCTCACCGTGGGTCCTTCGGCCGGCCACCGAGCTCGTCGGCGGCAGCGCCTATCTGGTCGGGGGCGGGGGCGGAATCTGCAACTTGCTGTACGTGGACAATCTAGTACGCAGTATCGACGCGGTGGTCGCACATCCCACGCAGGTCTCGGGTTTTTACCACGTCGCCGACGACGAGACGACGACGTGGCACGCGTACTACGCTGCCCTGGCCGCGGGTCTCGGCGTGGACCTGGCGACGGTCCACATGGTGCCGGGCGACCGCTATCGCGCCGGCCTCGGCGGCCTGCTGGAAAAAATCAAGAAGTTTCCCCCCTACCAGTGGCTCAAATACCGCTTGTCGCACGAGACGAAAGAAGCCATCAAGCTCCGACTCAAGCTCGCCCTCGGGCGCGACCGGCCAGCGCAGCAAGGCGCCAACGCCAACCCGATCGTGACCCGCGACATGTGGTACCTGCAGACCACGCGGTATCCGTTGCCGACTGCCAAGTTCCGGGCGACGTTTGGCCACCAGAACCTAAACTCCTTTGCTTCCGGGCTGGCCGCGTCGCTCGCCTGGCTCCGCTTCATCGGCCTCGACGAGCGCGGCGCCGCGGCGGAGCCGGTCCGGGGCACGGTCGGCGTCACCGCACTCACTGCCGGACGCGGGCACTGAGCTCAGCTCCATGGCTGCGAAACGCGCAGGGGTGAGCGGATTTGCAGGACGAATATTGTTCGGGAGACCCCGGTGAGAATCGCCCTCCTGGCGCTCCATTTCGCCGAGTACGCCAGCCGCCTTGCCGTCGCGCTGTCGGCCAAACACGAGGTGCTGCTCGTGCTGCGTTCGGGTAATGCTCAAAATGAATTGTCAGAGGACTTACGCGCACTACTCTACAAAACAGTTGCCGTACGATCCCTCGAACTTCGCAGGATGCGAGACCCGCGCGTTCTGGGTACCAGTCTCTCAATAAACCGGATTCTCCGGGATTTCGCCCCGGAGATACTGCACATCCAGGAGATTCATCCTGTGCTCGGTGGATGGACATTTCTCTCGTTTCGCAAACGCATTCCAGTCGTTGTTACGATACACGATCCTGTCCAACACTCCGGGGGGCTTTCCAGGCATGGATGGAAATGGAAAGTCGTTACATGGTTCCGCCGTAAGGCAAGCCGGGTGATAGTTCACGGACCCCGGATGCGAGCCGAACTCGAAGAACTGGACGCACGCATTGCAGGGCGGATCGACGTGATCCCTCACGGGATACTCGGCCGGGCAAGCACCGACGATGATATTTCGGGATACGAGCCGGGTACGTTTTTGTTCTTCGGCCGCATCGAGACCTATAAAGGCCTGCGTTATTTCCTGGACGCCGGTGATGTTCTGCATAGCCGAGGGCATGTTTTCCGGCTGGTCGTGGCCGGAACGGGCAGCGACCTGGAACATCATCGAAAACGAATTGCATCGACCGCCTGGGTTGAATTGATCGATCGATACATTTCCGCTGCGGAAGTCCCTGCCCTGTTCCGTCGCGCTATGGGTATCGTCCTGCCGTACACCGACGCAACCCAAAGTGGCGTAAGCGCCATGGCCTTTGCTTGTTCCCGGCCGGTTGTTGCGACCAGCGTAGGCGACGTGCCGGAGGTTGTGATCGACGGCCAGACCGGACTGATCGTCCCTCCGCGAGATGGGAAAGCACTCGCGAATGCCATGGAAAAGCTCCTGGTCGACCGCGGGCTGCGCGATTCGCTCGCGACCGGCGCTGCCCAATTCGCGAAAGAGAAGTTATCGTGGCCGCGCATCGCCGATGCGACTTACGGCGCCTACTGTCGCGCGACCAACTCGCATTGACTCAAACGAGTCAAAATGATTGCGGCTCGACGGCGGGCCAAACCGGAAGCCCTGTCACGCTTGGCGTCATGCTCGACGGGAGGATCCAAGATCGCTGGGTGCTCGAATCCTTGAAACGTGCTGTGGCTGTGCCGGGCGTAAGCTTGGCGGCCGTAGCCGTCGCCCCCGGGAATTCCCGCGAATCGTTTGCCTCTCGCCTCCATCGGCGTTTCGACCGGCTCGAGGAGCGGGTGCGATGCCGAAAGGAGCGCTTGTTTGTCCCCACCGACGTGGCCGCCGAACTCGGGGTGCCACTGCTGAATGTTGAAGTCGCTCGCCACAGCGACGGCTGGTGTCCGGACGAGGCGGGGGTCGCGACGCTGCGGCGGTGTAACGTCGACGTATGGCTGTGTTTCACCGCCACTCCGCCGCGCCGACCGCTGTGTCCTGTTTCCCGCTTGGGGGTATGGGGCATTGAGATTGGACGGAGCGTATCAGCAACGAGCGTTTGGGCCGGCGCAATCGAAGTCGGTGCCGACAGCCCGGTGACCATGGTTAGCGTCGTCAATTACGCGGAGTCCGGAAACGGTCCGTTGTACCGGTCCTTCGGCGCGACCCTTGGAAACTCAGTTCGCCTTAGTCGCCTTGCTGCCCTGCGCAAAGGGATGAGTTTTTTCCAGCGGTTGCTGGAATGCTTGACTCGCAATGGGAGTACCCGGTTCTGCGCGCCAGCGACGCTCGCCGTCCCCGCAGACTATCCGGCACTGCCCGCGCCGACGGTTCCGGCTTTAGTCCGGCTGTGCTGGCGTTTGGTGTCGCATGTGGCGGCTAACCAATTGCGCCTACTGCGCATGCTGGACCAGTGGCAGGTGGCCTATTACTTTGCTGACGAGAGCGACGCGGGCTGTCAATTTGAGCGATTGCGCCACCTGGTACCCCCCAAGGACTGCTTCTGGGCGGATCCGTTCGCCCTCGAACACCAGGGTCGGTACTTTATCTTCTTCGAGGAACTGCCTTATCGCACGCAGAAGGCGCGCATCATGGCGATCGAAATCTTCGAGGACGCCGAACCCGGCGAGGCGCAAGTCGTTCTCGAGCGGCCCTACCATCTGTCGTATCCGTTCGTCTTCGAATGGGAGGGTTCGCTGTACATGCTGCCAGAGACGGCCGAGAACCGCACGGTTGAGCTATACCGCTGCGAGGCGTTTCCACATCGTTGGCAGCCTCACCAGGTTATCCTTGAGAATCTCAGCGCGTTCGACGCCACCTTGTGGCGGGAAGGCGATCGATGGTGGATGTTCGTCACCGTCGCAGAAGCGGGGGCGGACAGCAGCGACGAGCTCCATCTTTATTGGAGCACGACGCCGTTCGGGCCCTGGACAGCTCATCGTGGCAACCCAGTCGTTTCCGACGTGCGTTCGGCTCGTCCCGCCGGACCGCTGTTCTCACGCGACGGGAAGCTGTATCGACCGAGCCAGGATTGCTCTTCAGCCTACGGCCACTCCGTGCTGATCAATCGCGTGGATGTGCTGAACGACGACGATTATCGGGAGACAGTCGTGCAACGGATCGTGCCAGGATGGCAGAAGGGTATTTTGCGCGTCCACACCTTCGGCGGGAGCAAGCGCTTGCGGGTCGTCGACTACCTGGTAAACCGACAACGGCAGCTCTAGAGATTCGTTCTCGAATCGATCGGAGAGCGCTAAGGCTCCAGAAGGCAGAGCCGATCACCGCGAGGAATACCCTGAACATCACGACCCGCCAGCCGTCGAGAAGCGCCCCTGCATAGGCGATGCGGGGTTGTCCCTCGACGCCGCGTTGCGGCCGAGAAGTTTCTTCACCATGGATTTTCCGCGATGAACTCCGCGGTAGATCCAGTAATCTCCCGCGGAGCGAAACGCGATCATTCGATTGACGGAACGAATCCGGTTAGCAAACCGATATTTGAAAGGTTCCGACCCGACCGTGAAATCGAACTCCTCGAGCTTCTTTTCTATCGCGTCTTCCAGGAGGAATTTGATCAGCACTTCTCCGGGAGATCTGGACGCAAATTGAACGTCGAAAGTCGGCTTATACCAGAGGAAGCGGCGCCGATATTCGAACCCGAAATGAAAAGCTAGCGGAGCGCCATTGAATAGAACCACGTCGAATCTGAGCCAGCCGCAGGGGAAGACCTCCCGCACCAGCTCTCTGTAGAAACCTCGCTGGGCCGGATCGAAAAACTGACTCGGCGAGTCCGTTCGTGCCCATCGGGACCTGTGCTGCTCAAAAAACTCCTCCAAATACCCGAGAATTTCCTCTTCGCTTCCGCACCGATGGAAGCAAAGCTCTCCCGATTTCCGGAAGAAACCGGTGTGCCTCTTCAGGCTGGACTTGTTTGCCGCCTTCAAATCCGCCTGACGGTCCCCCAAGATCCGGGCGGGGGCGTCCAAAAGAAATTGAACGGACGCTCTCATGCCGCGGCTCTTGAAATATTCCAGCGTTCTGACCTGATTCGGAGAGTGCCTCGGGAAGTGAGATAGATCGACCCGGTAAAACGCCTCTGAACCGACGCACAGATTTTCCAGGAGCGCGTCCAACGCCTCTGGAACATCGGGATCGGTTATGAAATCGCAGTAGTCAGATGCGTGGTTTTCGCTTCCGATAAAGCGAACTTGACTTTGCTCCCGACCCATCGGCCCCCTTTTCCGGGTAATCATCATGGGCGCAATTCCAACCAGCCTAGAGCCCGTATATCCGAGGATCACAAGGAGTTCATGGGGATCGCCGAAGGCCCTCCACCAACAGAGGTGCCACGGGAACGTCTGGAATACGCTATGGCCCGGAGAGCGGTCCAGGAGACCGTTCCACCCGGATTCCAGATCGGGAATGTCGTCCCAGCTCCTCAATCGAATCGTGCGAACCCGCGTCGGATCAAAGGTCAACGGTTCCCTCCCTGAGTCGAGGTATCTGAAAGTGCTGCGGGACGGCTGCGGTCCATGGGAGCAGGCTTAGCATACCGATCCAGTTTTGCCGCCAAGTACGGCCTCATGAGCCGAATGGACCAAGGTTTTCGCGCGTCTCGATGAAGCCCCGTCTTCGAGCGAGTCTATGATCCTCGACGTTATCAGGCGCGAGCATTCCCGGCGGACTTCCGGATAACTCGTAGTAGAAGGATCAGCCCTGCCCGAGGGCGGTTTCCGACAGCGAAGGACGGATCCTGTGCCATGGCCACGCTTCGCATCCTTGCCGAGAACGACATTCCCGCCGTTGCCGCGCTCTTCGGGCGTGTATACCCCGAACACCGCTGGACTTCGCAGGCCGCGTGCGAGTCCTACTTCCGGGAGATGCTGTTCGACAATCCGTGGCGCGACCTCCAGTTGCCTTCCTGGGTGGCCGAGGAGAACGGCCGCATCGCCGGCTTCCAGGCCGTAGTGCCGCGGCCATGCAATTGCGCGGGCGGCCGATCCGCGTCGCCGTGAGCTGCCAATTCATAGTGGACCCGGGCGAGCGCCGCGGCCTTACGGCGCTGCAGTTGGCGAAAACATGTATTTCGGGACCGCAGGATCTCACGCTCGCCGATGGCGCAAACGACCTGTCTCGACGCATGTGGATCGGGCTCGGCGGAACGGCGCCGCTGCTCTACAATCTTCACTGGGTCCGGCCGCTCCGCCCCGTCCGGTACATGTTGTCGCGCCTGCAAGAACGCGCGGCGTTCCCTCTTCCTTGACGTTGGCGGCGCGCCCTCTGGGCGCCTTGGCAGAGGTACTTGGGGCCCGGTTGCGCCCAAACCAGTTCCTTCGGGAACAGGCCGAATTGGCGGAGGATGCACTCGATCCGACCACGATGTTGGCACATCTGCCAGACGTCATGGACGGCAGCGCGCTGCAGCCGACGTACGACGCGCACTCGCTCGCCTGGCTACTCGAGCAGGCCGCTCGCAAGAAGCGTCATGGAACTCTACGCGCGCGTGCCGTGCGCGACGGCGAGCGGGGGCTGATCGGCTGGTACCTCTACTACGTACCGGCAGGCTGGACGGGCGAAGTCGTCCAGATTGCAGCCAGGAACGGGTGGTTCGGCCGCGTGCTGCAGCGGTTCCTAGCCGATGCCTGGCGACATGGCGCGGTGGCGGTGCGGGGGCGTCTCGATCCGCGTTATGTTCAGGAGCTGTCGGACCAGCACTGCTGGTTGCGACAGGAAGGCCCATGCACCTTGGTCCATTCCCGCCACGCCGAAGTCATGGCGGCCATCCAACAAGGGGACGCCATGCTCAGTCGCCTCGAAGGCGAGTGGTGGCTGCGGTTCCAGGGTGGATAAGGCGGCATGTTCTCTGTCTCAGGGGTGAATCTCACCCGGCGGCAGAAACCGCGCCCATCGGCTAGTCCAAGCGCGCGCTACGGGGTTCAGGTTGCGACATCGGCCCTGTATCTTCGTAGAGGGGAGGCCGGAGCCAGCCTCACTGGTGGCTCAAGCGCTTTGTCGAACTCACGCCGAGTACCGTGTCGAGCGGTTCGACCCAAAAGCCGTAGTCCCGGCAGGCACTGGTCGCGTAAGTGAAAGAGCGGGTGCCCGCCCGGAGCACGTACGCCTCGCCGAAGATCCGATAGCCCATGCGCATCACGGAGCGGAAGGAGGCGAAGTTGTTCGAGAATACCCACGAGATCAGCCCGTTCCTGCCTTCTTCGGTGACTGCCCGCAGCGCCCGGCACATCCCGACCGCGTGCAGCCGCTTGCCGCGGTAGGCCGGCACCGTGTAGCCCTTGTACATGTACGTCCAGGCGGGGTCGAAATGGAGCACGAAGTGCTCGTCGATCGGGGTGGGCAAATCGGAGTACCAGCCATACGCGGCGAGTGCCTCGCCATCGAAGAGCGCATAGCAGCGATCGCCGCGTGCGCGCGCCCTGCGCAAAAAATCGAGGGAGACGTCGTGGGCGCCGTCGTGTGCGAACCTCGCGAGCTCGTCCTCGCCGACAAAGCGTGCATCGAATCCCTGCGCCTCGAAGAGACCGGGATCTTTTACGTCCTGCACCCGAACGGTCATTCCCTTCAAGATCTCGAAATGGACAATTTTGTTGACCATCCGGCACTCGATATCATGCAGCGTGGCCCCCATGCCGTACGTACGGACGTTTTCCCGAATGTAGTCGACGATCTTCCGCATTTCCATGGGACCTCCGCAGTTAGCATCTTGGAGGCTGCGACAGCGCTCCAGTGCATGTAGCGTATATCTTCGAGCTTTCGCCGACAAACCAGCCCGTAGGCCGAATGGATCAGGGCCACCGCGCATCCCGGTCTCGGGATCGGCAGTGAACTGGTTGGTCTGCGTGAACTGCATCGGGGGGCCGGCGAGCATATCCACGCACAGGCTCTGGCCATTGTTCTGAATGGAGATCCGTTGATTGGAAACGACAGTCATAGCGTTCAGCGCGTGGATGTTCCATTCCCATTGCCGCGGAACGCCCGAAGCGAGTGCGTCGTAGACCAGAATCAGGTTTGGGCGCAGAGCAGCGCAAAGGCGGCAGTGCATATCGCAATCGCCGGAGGCTTGCCTTCCGGTGTGAACCGCGCCCCCGGAATCATTCTCAGCCGCCGTATTTCCACGGCGTCTCCGCTATGGTCAAGGGTCGGACGGGTTCCCGGCACTCGGCCTCGACCACGCGCAAGATCACGACCGCATGATCCCCGTCCGTATCCACGATCCGCTCTACCTGGCATTCGACGTGCGCCGGCAAATTGGGCAATACGGGCGCGGCGGTCCTTCCTTCCATGAACGCTTCGCCGTTGATCGTTCCGCCGGCGGCGCGGGTCGGGGAGAAAAATCGCCGGGCGATCTCCTGCTGCCGGTCGCCCACGATGTGAAGAACCGCGCTCCCGCTTTCCGCCAGGCATCTGAACACGTTGCTTTCCCTGCGGACCGCCGCCATGATCAACGGCGGCCTGAAGGACGCCTGGGAGACCCAAGTGACGGTCGCCGCCCCGTAGCGGCCTTCGCTGCGTGACGTCAGCACGTACACTCCGTTCGACAGCATCTGGAGCGCCTTCCGTCTGACTTTCGCATCCACCGCCGCCTCCTGGGCCGGACCCGCTGCTACTCGTACACCGCTTCCCGTTGCGCTTTATCGATCCGGCGCAACCGCATCTCATCGAGATCCCGAAACTCGGAAGCGAGGAGATCGAACAGCAGCCGATCGTGCGGGCGGCCATCGATGGTGTGGCACTGCCGCTGCCTGCCGACAAAGCGGAAGCCGAGACGTTCTATGGTCCGGATCGACGGGTTATGGGCCACAGCCCAGGTATTGACCGAGTGAAGGCCAAGATCGTTTGACGCAAGGGTCATGAGCTTCGAACTGGCGATGGTCGAATGCCCCGGTTGCGGAAGGATTTCTCCCCGGACGCCCCCCAAAACGTCGCAGTCCTGAAGGCGCGATCCACGTTGTGCAGTCCGACGATCCCGATGGGAGTGTCGTCCCGATCCGACGTATACGCCCTCATGAAATGCGTTTCCCGCTGCGCCATGATCTTGAGAAGGGCGGGCGTGACGACCTGTCTTACGTTCCCTAAATCCAGCCACTGGTAGTTCTCTTTTTGCGCGAGCCAGCCCGCGACCAGCTCGAGAATTTCAGTCC
>WNGM01001021.1_pt1 | contig 22430 bp, 20 predicted proteins | sample 5400571 | NCBI WGS metagenome assembly WNGM01 (sample SAMN13153378, study PRJNA577476) | soil metagenome | isolation source: 100 cm soil or saprolite under Garry oak tree replicate 2 | place: USA:California | collected 2016-06-15 | reverse complement strand
CGCTGACTGTCACAGGACTGGCGGGTCTAACGATTTCCTTGGCTCTTCAGACGACTCTCTCCAACATTATTGCGGGGGTACTCCTTTTCTCTGACAAGACTCTTCGATTAAACGATGTAATTTCGTACAGCGGGATAAAAGGTACACTTGTAAGAGTAGGTTTGAGGTCGACCTTGATTAGAACCCAGGATGGGAATATTGCGATAATCGGCAATAGCACCTTGATGAGTGGACCCTTCATCAACTACTCGGCCGAAGAGCGTCTCGTCTGAAAAACCCTAGGCCTGTTCGTTCTAGAAAAAGATGTGTTGATCAATTACTGAAGACTCTCGTTTCTTGCTCCGCGTCCATCGCCTTCTCCCCGGGAGAGAGCGGCGAGGATAGCACGCACCAGGTCTCTTGCAGATTGTGGTGTCAGTTCGACCGCGATCCTTGATTCTGGTCCTGCCGTCTCGCTAAGGAGGTCAATGATGACTGCTCGTTCAGCTCGGGCGTGATCGGGGTGGTCATAGGAAATGCTCGCCTGGTCCAAAAGGAACCAACCGTGTGGACCTTTCCCGCTGCCCGAGACTCTGGTGTTCTCGACGATACCTGTGCACATTTCTCACACCTTCCGTCCTGGCAAAATGGTCGTCAACGCTCGTCACTAGTTCCTAGGTATCTTTCGAAGAAAGCCCACACCTTGTTCCAGCCATCTACTGCCTGTTCTTGTCTGTATCCCGACCGGTCGTAATAGAAGAAACCATGCCCGGCTTTCGGATACATGTGAAACTCGTAGGTCTTTCCATACTTCTTCAATTCTTGTTCATGCTGGGCAACTTGTTGGGGAGTTGGAGACTGATCCTCCTCGCCAAAGAGTCCCAGCAGAGGACAGGACAAATCCTTCGTATAGTCTATTGGTGCTACGGGATACTTTGGGGTCAGCTCTTGCTGAGACATGACAACTCTTCCGCCCCAGCAATCTACTGCAGCATCGAAGCCCTTCGTTCTGCAAGCAACAAGGAACACTTGCCTTCCTCCTGAACAGGTGCCAAATATTCCCGCCTTGTCGTTGCTCTGCGGAAGAGATTTCAGGTAACCCAAACTCCCTTTCACATCGCCAACGACGTCATCGTCGGATACCCCGCCTGCAGCCCGTACCTTCGCGGCAATATCCTCTGGCACACCGTGGCCGAATTGCTGGTAGATGTTGGGGCTGATTGCTAAGTAGCCATGGTGGGCGAACTTTCTAGTGGTTTCCCTATACCACTCGTCCCATCCTGGTGCATGGTGGATCAGAACAACTCCAGGGAAGGGTCCTGAGCCCAGAGGCCGCGCGAAATATGCGTTGATCACGGAGCCATCATGTCCAGAGACCGTTACGGTTTCTGCTATCATCCCCTCGTACATATCTGTCCGATACTTCTGCATGTTCGATCTTGCCTGATGTGGACGAAGAAAGGCAGGCTCGTTTAGCCTTTCCTCAGGAATTGGAAGACTCTCGCCGACCTCTCTACCTCCAAATGCTCAACTGTTTTCCGTTTGTTCATTCGGTTCCCTAGCGTCTTTCAATCTGCCCGATGCTCCGTTCCTCCTTGCTGCTGGTCTCCTTGTTGGTCTCTCTTTGTGCTCTCCATTCGAGTGGCCCGAGGAGCCCGGGAAGACACGACCGCCATCGGCCAAAGCTACCCAACCGAGGCTCAGAGTCCCGCCTCTGAAACCTAACGACTCGGGAGGCTCGGATGATCACGTCCATTGATGGCCCTTAAGTACCGGATTGCAAAACCCAGCGATTGGATCATCATGCAAGTAACGACTCAAGCTGGCAAGGCCGTCCAGCAGGTCAACGAGTACGACGTATTTCTTGACGTCGATTTTGACGCTCTGAGATTCTCAGGAAAGGTAAGAATCGACATTAGCTCAACTGGAGACATCAGCCTGGACGCAGTAGATCTAGAGGTTGCAAGCGTCAAGACAAACGATCGAAACGTACCGTTCAAACAGCATGGAAACGTCGTGGATATCCAGACCGGTCGATTCTCCGGAACGCTAGAAGTTGACTACAAAGGAAAAGTCTCTGAGAGCCTAACCGGGTTCTACAAGGCTCCGTACGGAGACAAGTACGTCTTGACAACACACTTCGAAGCCGGACATGCTCGTAGACTACTCCCTTGCATCGATCATCCAGCCTACAAGGCAGGCTTCAAACTAACAGTACGCACAAGAAATGATCTCTCTGTAATCTCGAATATGCCCGTTGAATCCGAAAGGAAGGAGGGGAACAAGAAGACAGTAACTTTCCAGAAGACTCCGAAGATGTCCACCTATCTTCTCTATCTTGGAATCGGTAGGTTCGAGGAGGACAAGAATCGTCATAGCAAGACAGAGTTGTATACGGCCTCCGTAGTCAAGCCCGATGGCAAGATCAAGACCGGTCTCGCCTTCGAGGCAGCACAGAAATCCCTAGAATTCTACGAAAAATATTTTGGCATTCCCTACGATCTGCCTAAGCTCCACTTGATCGCTGTCCCCGAGTTCGCTTATGGAGCGATGGAGAACTGGGGCGCGATAACCTTCCGGGAGATCTTGTTACATGCCGACAAGGACACGAGCACCTCGACTAAGAAGAGCATTGCTGAGGTAATCGCGCACGAGATTGCTCACATGTGGTTCGGCGATCTCGTCACTATGAAATGGTGGGACGATCTCTGGCTTAACGAAAGCTTCGCGACCTTCATGGCCTACAAGGTAGTTGACTGGGCCTATCCCCAGTGGAAGATCTGGCAAGACTTTGTCAAGAACAGCACCGGGGGCGCGATGGCCCGGGACGCATTGAACAGCACTCATCCCATCGAGGCCAAAGTCAGATCACCGGAAGAGATCGAAGAATTGTTCGACGAGATTAGCTACGGCAAGGGCGCAAGCATTCTTCGAATGATTGAGGCTTACATTGGTCCAGACAAGTTCCAGAAGGGCGTCAGCAAATACCTCCAACAATTCCGGTATTCCAACGCCTCTGGAAGCGACCTCTGGAATCATCTTCAACAAGCTTCAGGGATGGATGTCAACCACGTCATGGAAGGCTGGATAGGCAAGGTAGGATATCCGGTTGTCAAGGCCTCACTTTCCTCTGGAAAGCTTGTACTGGAGCAGGAAAGGTTCCTCCTCTCGGGAGCGAGGGATAAGCAAACTTGGCCTATCCCGGTCACGATTGCAGTGGACGGTAAGACCCAGCAGCTCATGCTCGACAAGGAAAGAGCTGAAGTCACCGTCGCAAACCCCAAGTCTTTGAAACTCAATGTTGACCGGACCGGGTTCTATCGAATTGACTACAGGGGTCCCGAACTCCAGTCGCTCGTCTGGGCCAGCAAGCTGTCCGGGCTCGACAGGTATGGCCTCGCGAACGATGCTTGGGCCTTTCTCAACTCGGGTAGGATGAGCTGGAAAGAGTACCAGGGTCTTCTGGAGCGTTTCTTTGATGAGGAAGACTATCTTCCTGCCTTTGAGGTGTCGGAAAGGATCACAAATCTATTCCTAATTGCGCCTAAGAAGGTCGCAGATCTCTCGCGGAGATACCACAAATCACAGTTGAAGATTCTTGAAGGGAAACGCGACGAGAACAGCTCGCTGCTCAGAGGAACCATTGCCGCGCGGCTCGCTATTCTAGATGATGCATACGCGCATGAGGCTGGTGCGAAATTCAAAGACTTGGCCACCGTAGAACCGGACATGAAACGCTCGGTCATCATAGGCTATGCCAGGTCATCCAACGATCACGACGGGCTCATCGGTCGGTACAAGAAGAGCACCACGGACGAGGATCGCCTCAGGTACTTGGAGGGACTCGCCAGCTTCAAACAGCCCGACTTGGTGAGAAAGGTTCAGGAGTTCGCCATGGCGGGCAACGTGAAGCGCCAGGATATCGGACGAGGACTGCTCCAGTTTGCTACCTCGAACCCCGATACCCATGCTGTGACCTGGGAGTGGTTTAGAGACAACATTGGGAAGCTGGACAAGATGTACGAGGGAACAGCGACCCTCTCGGCATACATGCGCGCCTACATATCGATCATTGGCGTCGGCCGGGTCGGCGAAATCGAGAAGCTATTCGGTGAACACAGACTGGCGGGAGCCGATGCTACCCTTGAAAGGTTGAAGATTCACGATCGACTGGCCAACGAGATAACAAAGTCTTAGACCTGAAACGGCTTAGAATGAGGCACGCTCGAAGGGTTAGATCGTTTCGAACTTGTAATCTACAACACTATGTCCGCCGCGATGGCGGCCTGGTACTGGTACATCGTCGAGAAACATGCTCTAATTTCTTCCGATCTATCACGTGGGTTCGCTTAGGCTAAAAAAATCTTGACGAGTGGTATCGAAGCGCTTTTGAGACAGCTTTGATGTCGGAACCGTGACGGTATCGGAGCAGGGCTAGCATTCTTGTCTGATAGACTGGATTCCGCCGGTGGTTACAAGCCCATTAGCGATTACGGGGTCATCGGAGATATGCACACAGCAGCGCTCGTTGGACTTGACGGTTCCATTGACTGGTACTGTGCTCCAAGGTTCGACTCTCCCAGCGTGTTCGCAGCTCTGCTCGACTCGCAAAAGGGAGGCAGATTCCAGCTATCTCCAACGGGGAAGTTCACGACGAAGCAGAGCTATGGAGGCGACACGAACGTGTTAGCGACCACTTTCGATTCCCAAGAAGGACGCATCAGGCTCACAGACTTCATGCCTTGCTTCATGGAGAAAGGAGAGCTGAAGGTATTCCAGGAGCTCCACAGAATTGTCGATTGCCTCGAGGGCGATCCCGGACTTAGAATCACTTTTCAACCACGTTTCAACTACGCTCGCGGAAATACGATCATACGAGAAACACGAGACGGATGTCTGGCGAGGAATCAAAGACACCACATCAGTCTAGCCTCGTCCTTGAAGCTCCTTGTCTCAGACAAGGACCAACTGGTCAACGATTTCCGGCTGTCCCGAGGTCAGAAAATCATACTCGTCCTCAAGTGGGGAAACAGCTCGCCAACACCTGCCGCGAGATATGAAACAAGTAGGAAGCTATCCAAGACATTATCCTACTGGAAACGATGGGCTAGCCACGTAAAGTATCAGGGACCGTATCGGGCACACGTCGTAAGATCATGCCTCGTGCTGAAAATGCTACAGTATGCTCCAACCGGAGCTATGGTGGCGGCTGTTACCACCTCTCTACCGGAGAGCATTGGTACGCTGCGGAATTGGGACTATCGATATTCCTGGATCAGAGACAACGCCCTCTCAGTCTGGGCGCTGAGTGAGGCCGGAGCCACGAGGGAGGCTCTAGACTACACTAGATGGATGATTAATGTTCGACGTCATTCCAAAGAGAGGTTGCAGATAATGATGGGCATTGGAGGTGAAAGAGAGATCCCTGAGATTACCCTGGACCATCTTGAAGGCTACCGGCGTTCGAGCCCAGTGCGGGTTGGCAACGCTGCGTACAAGCAGCTGCAATTGGACATATACGGTATTCTCGCCGATTCCATGTACTATCTACATCGCGCGCTAGGATGGACCACCAAACAAGCATACGAAAATCTGGTGAAGTATTCGGCCGATCAGGCAGCAGCGGAATGGGAAAAATCAGATAGCGGAATATGGGAGATGCGTGAGGCGAGATCGTTCGTGGAATCGAAGATGTGGTGCTATGTCGCCCTCGACCGGGCGATGAAGATAGCTCGCGACTTAGGATACGACGAAGACTGGCGGAGATGGGAGCCTGTGAAGAAGAAGATCAAGAGTCAGATCCTGACCGATGGATGGTCGACCAAGAAGAAGGCTTTCACGATGGTTCTCGGGGGGGACGACCTCGATGCAGCTAATCTCCTCATGCCCCTGGTAGGGTTTCTGCCGGCTAGGGATCCCAAGATGGCCTCGACAATCCAGCGCATCCGAGAAGAACTGTCCAAGGGTGATCTAGTCTACAGATACAATGTGGATGATGGCCAACTGGGAAAGGAGGGGGCTTTCACGGTGTGCAGCTTCTGGATGGTAGACTGCCTAACACGGCTAGGGAAGTTAGGTGAGGCAGAGGGACTGTTGAATCAGTTATTGAAACGGGCTAATCACTTGGGATTGTACTCCGAAGAGATTGATCCTGACACCGGTGAAGCATTGGGGAACTTTCCCCAAGCCTATACTCACATGGGTTTGATAACCGCCTCCGTTCGTCTTGAGGAGGCACGTCGAAAGACCGGGGTCATGCGCTATGCCCGTGCTCTATCTAACAGAATCAGTCGCTAATGAGCACGCCGGAAAGGGAAGAGATTCTACGACTTGCCGGTCTTGTGTAGCTCAGTGAGAAGTTGGATGACTTCTCGATGGTTTCTCAGGTTGAACTTTGCATAGGACTTCGCAGGTCCTACCTTGATCGAATAGGACTGATCCGGAATCGCCTCGAACAGGTCTTCGTCAGCCCAATCGTCGCCCATGGCTAGCACGAAGTCGAAGCTGGACTCGGAAAGGAGCAGCTTCGCGGCCATTCCCTTGTTTATTCCAACGTTTCTCACCTCGATTGACTTACTGCCCTGTAATACTTGGAGCTCAGTGTTTTCAGTGAAATAGGACAATTCATCGGCAAGCTCTTTTGATCGTACATACGCGAGTTCCGGGTCTGCCGCTCGGTAGTGCCAAACGAGGGAGAACTCCTTTTCCTCCAAGAGAGATCCTGGCAGTCGGTCTTCATAGCCTCGTAGGGTAGGTAGTACCTTCTCTTTCCAGTTGCTTTCTACCTTTATCGTTGGGACCCAGTCTTTGCCTTTTTGCCTGATCCAGGCTCCATGCTCAGCAACGATTCCCAAATTGAGAGCGCCGAACCAATCCTGCAAGAGACTTCGATTGCGTCCGCTGATTATTACCAGATTATTTCGTGGATCTTCTGAGAGCGCATTGAGGACGGCTAGCAGGGTCTTTTCGGGGACTGCTGTTTCTGGACGTGCCTTGAACGGTGATAGCGTCCCGTCATAATCTAGAAAGAGTATCCTGTTCTGCGAGTTGTCGTAGTCTCTGATAATCTTCTCTCTAGTCGTAGCGTCAAGTAGTTTAGCGCTGAACTTCTTCTGTTGTTGTTTGATCGAGTGTAGCTTCCCCATGAAATCCTGGCCCCATTTGATGACATCGTAGCGCTCCAGTCTGGTCTGCATTGCTTGGTTGCGGCGTACTTGCTCCGCCTCAGGCATCTCAAGGGCGGTCTTGATGGCCTCGACTATTTCGGAGGTGTCGTTAGGATTTATGATGAGTGCCTCGCCAAGTTCCCTGGAGGCTCCCGTCATCTCGCTGAGTATCAGAACTCCTTTCTGGTCGGTCTTTGATGCGACGTATTCTTTGGCGACCAGGTTCATACCGTCTCGTAGTGGGGTTACTAGCGCGACGTCACTTATCGTAAAGAGGCTTAGCAGTTGATTGTAGGGCAGAAACCTGTACCGGTATACTATCGGGGTCCAGTCAATAGTCCCGAACTTTCCGTTGATACTGCCAACAAGCTTGTCGATCTCTTCTTTCATCTGCTCATATTGTTCAGCTCCGAGTCTTGAGGGCACGACTGATAATACCAGGACGACCTTTCGTTGCCACTGAGGGTGTCGTTCGAGAAAGATCGAATAGGCTTCCAGACGATGCTTGATACCTTTTGTGTAATCAAGCCTGTCTTGGGACAGTATTATCTTGCGATTGCCGAGTCTCTCGCGGAGCCCACGGCCCTCTTCCTGTATATCGTCACTTTTCGCCGCGTTACGAATTTCGCGGTAATCAACGCCCATCGGGAATGTGTCTACTTTTATCGTTCTTTCTCCGCCAACGAGGACCTGGCCGAAATTGTGTTCGTAGCCTAGGATTCGGAGAATACATCTGAGGAAGTGTTGCGTGTAGTCTATTGTGTGAAATCCTATCAGGTCGGCCCCAAGAATGCCCTCCAATATTTCCCTCCGCCAGGTGGTCGGGAGGGTGCGGAAGATGTCGTATGAGGGGAAGGGAGTGTGAAGGAAGAACCCGATTGAGAGGTCAGGCAGTTTTTCTCTCAAGAGTTTGGGGAGAAGCATGAGATGATAATCGTGGACCCAGACCGTATCGTTGGGCTGGTACACCTCTAGGATGGAGTCTCGAAAGGACTCGTTCACCTTCACGTACTGCGCCCAGTCTTCTTCTCTGAACTTGGCGTATGTCGGAAAGTAGTGGAATAGAGGCCATATTGTGCTGTTGCAGAATCCCTGGTAGAATTTTTTCATGGTGTCTGCGTCGAGGAAGACAGGGGAGGCCTTTTGCTTGGCAGCTTTCGTTCTCAGTAATTCTCGAGAGCCTTCCTCGACGTCTATGCCCGGCCATCCGACCCAGAGGTAATCTGTTCTGGATGGGTCTTGCCTTGCCCACTCTAAGTACGCGGTCAGTCCGGAGACGAGACCGCCCGGGCTGGCATGGAAAACCAGTTTGTGGTCGCGACTGCTGACCGTGAAAGGCAGTCTATTGGATACGACTAAAAGTGTCATGCCTAGCTCGTCTTTGGGATTTTTTCTCAGACGGTCGAACTGTCCATTAAGATTGTTAGTAACCCGTCCTTAAACCAGCCGAGTATAGGGTCGAACGTGTCAATTCTATCCTTCTCGAAGGGCCCCTCAGTCAGCATCGATTACGTTCTAACTGACTCCGGCAACTACCTTGTCCCTGTAGTGTTTGAGATGGTCGAGTTACTCGATGAGGAATTTTCCGAGAAAATCTTCCGAGACGACAGGAGCCGCACGTTCGAGCAAGTCGTACGAGAGAAATCAGCGCGATCAAAATGAAGTCTTCAACGAGAGTTCGAGGAGAAACCACAAGGGATTTTGAACACCTAGATCTTGTGCCAAGGACGTAATCGATGAAGGAAATTGAGGTCGTTCGAGGTTCAGAACTGAGAGCAGGTTATTCGACTCCAGGGATAGTCCGTGAGAAAGCGTTCGAATCAATCCACGGGTACATCATTGTCTCACGGACGAGGGTTGCGGGGGGAGCACTGTCAGATTGGCACCATCACGGAAGAAGGCATCTCTACGGGTTTCTCCAGGCGGGGCGCATGCGGTTGGAATACGGCTTGAAAGGCGCTAGCGCGGTCGAGGTGGGACAAGGAGACTTCTTCCATATTCCTCCGCGTCTTGTTCATCGCGATTTGAATCCGGACAAAGAACAAGAGCTCGTCGTGGTAAACATCCTTGTAGGGAGAGGAGAACCAGTCATTAACGTCAAGAGTCCTAAGCAAGTTTGAATGGGTGCAAACTGAACAAAAGAAACGGGTGGGAGGGAGCCGTCTGCACGTGAGAGAGCTGTTCGAGCGCCTGTTTGACATTGCAGATTAGCGGTCCCTCTATGCCCGGAACCTATGGATGATAAACACGGTATCAATTTGATTTTGAGCCAGACGTTCCGTTTGGTTGGCCGACATGTAGCTTGGCATCTACCTCTAACCCGCCAAAGGAATCAGGAGAAGACAGGGCAGCGACCGGCGTTGAGGGATTTGACAACCTAATCGAGGGCGGGTTTCCAAGAGGAGACCTCATTCTCCTAGCCGGTCACCCCGGCTCGGGCAAAACAATGTTCTCCTCACAATTCCTATTCACCGGAGCGACGAAGTATGGCGAGCCTGGGATCTATGCGTCCTTCGCAGAAAACAGAGAAGCGTTTCTGCGAAATATGCGAAGAACCAATATGGATTTCGAGTCGCTAGAACAAAATAATCTGTTCAAATTCATCGACTTCGTCACTGTAAAAGAACAAGCGATCGACGCCGCACTCGCTACCATAATGGCTGAGATCGACTCTCTAAAGGCAAGGCGTCTCGTGATAGACTCCTTCTCAGCAATGGCCCAGGCCTTTTCGGAAAAGATAGATGCACGAATTGTCCTACATACCGTTCTAAGCAGAATGACACGGCTGAGCAAGGTGACCACCTTGCTAATCGCTGAGAAACCCCTCGGTTCGGAGTCCCTCGGGGGTGGAATGGAAGAGTTCGTCTCCGACGCTGTCCTAGTCCTTACGCAATCCCTGGAGCGAGGCCATATGCGAAGACATTTCGACATTGTCAAAATGCGGGGGACCGGAGCAAGCAGAGCTCGACTAACCTACGACATAACAGAGCATGGTATTGTCGTGCACCCTTCGCTTGAAGCACACCCAGCGACCCGGATCTACAATGAAAGAGTGAGCACTGGGGTTGAGGGATTGGATAGAATGCTTAGCGGAGGTCCGTACAAAGGCTCTACAATCCTGGTTATGGGAGAAGCTGGAACTGGTAAGACGACCACCGCCCTTCAGTTCATGATGCGGGGCGCGGCGAATAAGGAGAGGACCCTTTACGTTTCTTACGAAGAATCACAAGAAGAATTGATACGACAAGCACTCGGATTCGGTTGGAAGATTAGAGACCATGTCGAAAACGGTCTAGTCAAGATTGTATCCTTCTTCCCCGAACCGTACAACATCGACAACATCTTTGCGGACACCAGGAAACTGATCGATGAGTCCAAGCCCACCAGATTCGTTCTTGACAGCCTGACCAGCCTGGAGAGAGCTATGAGCGAGGACGAGTTCTTTCGAGTTGTCAGGCGAATGGAGTCGCGATTCAAGGCGGAAGGCGTAACTGCACTCGTCACAGCCCGTACGGCGGATGGAGGTCTTCCTTCAGATTTCTGGGTCTCTTCTCTAATGGACATCATAGTTTCCCTCAGGCAGGTCGAGTCCGAAAGCGCCCTGAGAAGAGCTCTAGTCATCTTCAAAGCTAGAGGTCTTCCCCATGACACTAGCATCAAGGAGTTCGAGATCAACCCCAAGGGAATCGTTGTGGAAGAAAAATTCACGGATATCGAACAAATTTTGGGCGGTTCTGCGAGGAAGCCAGCCAGGGTACAGGCATGGAGTGAAGCGTTCTCAGGCGCTGCACGACCAACACGGACTGGATCTAAAGGATGAGTCTCGGCATGACTCGCTTCTGTCCTGATTTGCACCAGTGAGGGGCTGGGTCAATTTTGATGAGCTTGAACTTACGAAAGCTGGGGATCGCCCCGCTACCGGTCGCAGCCATTCTAACCTTGGCGTTTGCTGTTTTTGGAATCGGAGAAGAACTGATCTACCAGTCAGTCCTTCTTGAGGTCTTACTCAATGTCTTCCTTGTGCTCGCGGTTTCGATTATCGTCGCCCGAGTTTCCGTCAAGAGTTTCCTTTCAACGGGATCAGTGAACGTTCTCCTGCTTGGAACCGCAGTCCTCGCATTTGGTACGATGGCAACTCTAGGAGGTGTCGTTAGCAGCGTCGACGTCAACAAGGGAATAGCGGTATATAGCATCGGGGCACTCACCGCTGGAGGCCTGCACCTGGCAAGCGCGATACTCACATACGGCGGCAGTCCTAGGCGAACTGCCCGCCTGAGACTAAGAGCAGGAGCATGTTATATGGGCACAATCGCATTTCTTACTACGCTTTCCCTGCTCGCGATAGAGTCCATCCTCCCTGCGAGTTTCGGAGAACCCGGTTCGATTGCACAGCGAGCTGCAGCCGCTACGACCGCGTCACTATTCACAATCTCCGCAATATTGTTCTCGAGGGTTTACCTTCGATCTCACAATCCGATCCTCTACTGGTACAGTCTCGCTCTAGGGGCCACAGCTGTGGGGTTTCTCTCGTTTTTTGCTACAAAGGGAAACGGAGATCCATTGCTTTGGACGGGAATAGCCAGCGTCTGCGTGGGCAGCGTCTATTTTCTGTTCTCGATACTTGCTGTCCCGAACCTTCGAAGCGATAGAAAACCGCCGAGCGCGTGAGTTGAAAAAGGAAGTGGATTCCAAGGCTGAAACCGATTTCAAGTTGAGTATCTTGAAGTGCATTGACTCCGGGCTCGATGTACTTGGAGAAGTATCCAAACAAGTCGTGTATTCCTATCTCGCACAGAATCAGTTGAGTAGAGAGACGATCCCAGATGAGCCGTGGAAGTTTACCGAGACTCTCAGAAGCCTATTTGGGCGTGGGGAAGAAGTATTGGAAAGGACAATCGTAATGGAACTAAAAAGGACCTTCGAGATAACATCCAGTGGGGGGATGCTTGTGGAGATATTGGCAGCTGCGAGGCTTAGGAAGGGCCCTGCCGAACAGCGTAGCGAGATTCATACGCGGACCCGTAAGTCTCACGGACCTGCAGGAGTTGTCAAAGTCTAGTTTACAAAGGGCTGGACGAGATACGCGAGCGCCTAATATTGCGGTCCTGCACGATACAATATCTCTGTGCTTCGGAGAGGTCTTGCAAAACGCTGGACCCGGTGTGAGGCAAGTAGTCGATCGTTTCTTGTCAAAGTCGGGAATCTCGGAGTCCGATATTTCGACAAGGTTTGGGGATGTTGAGAAGGTAGTTACCGATATGTTCGGGGCCGGCGGAAGCATTATGATCATTTCCGCCTTATCGAAAGTCTGCGATGAGTACTCACTGAGGCTGGACATATCATACGCGACTTCGTTACACGACCGGCTTGAACAATTGAAGGAGCGAATACTTGTTGAAAGGTTGTTGCCCAAGCGCTATCGAAGGGCCATCGAGACGGCCACATTCGAAGACAAAGTTGGCACCCACGCACCCTGGACGGACTAGAGTCACGATAAGTTCGCGATAACAGGGAAAATTGAGATTCCTCTTCAATCCCCACTCCGTCGGAATGATTGGCATCGAGGCACTCGCGATATGCCTACTTCAGTTTCTTGGGGTCCCACTCGATAGAGTCAGAGTTAATCTTCTCCGCCTTCAGCGCGGTCCTCAATCCTCCTAGGACGCTCGTGAACGTATAGCCTGGTCCGAGACGCAGAACATGGTGGACAACTGGTTGTTTGTGTAACTGGTAGATCTGGTCCGAGGGAAACGAAGAATTGAGCCAGAAGATTATCGGATTCTTGATCTTTCCATTGTACTGGACCAGTTGGCGGGCAAGAAGATGATTCGGAGGATTATCGCGAGCATGTAGGCGCTCGTCAAACTCGAAACTCTGCCCAACTTGGACCATGGCCGTTCCCCTGCGAGCATGCAACATTACCTGGGGCGACAGGACGCAAAGAGGACATTTGGAAAGCCAATCTCTTAACTGCTTCTCGTAGGACTCCACCGCGTTATCGAAAGAACTCATTCCCGATAAGTAGGCGTCCCTTGATAATAGAGTTGTTGACCGTGCCTCTAGAGCAACCGCTTCCTCTGTTCATGATAACCTGGCGAGAATTGTCAAGATGCAAGAATCTCTGTTTGACTACCAATTCCGATTGGTGCGGGGGACTTCAGCACCCAACAAGCTCGAAGGAGTTAGATACGGGGCGCTAATGAATAGTGCGGCTTACTCTTAACAACATTCAGGTATGATAGGTCTAAACTGACCTGCAGACCACGAAGTCAAACAGCAATCGTTTACTCTGCGTTGGGCTCGATTACAGAAGTGGATGAATTGACAAATGTTAAGAAAGCAGCTATTTCTCAACCGCTCCGGGGCGTGAACACCTGAATGTCGAATACTGTTGACTTGAGGACGAAGCTCATAGCTGAACTTGTCGGAACATTTCTTTTCGTCTTCGTCGGGGCAGGCTCTGCCGTGGCTTCTCAATATCTCGGCATTTCAGATCCGGGGACATCACTGTTGATAGCCGCTCTTGCCAACGGGCTAGGCCTGGCGATAGGAATCTCAATGACGATGGGAGTCTCAGGCGGTGTTCTCAACCCTGCAGTCACCATCGGACTCCTCTTGGGAAGGAAGCTGCCCGGAAGGAACGTGATTCCATACATCATCAGCCAACTGATCGGTGCTACACTTGCGGGAATTGTTCTGATGGCCTCGTCTCCTTCTTCTGCCGGCGTTCCCGCGCACTGGGGAGCTCCAACCCTGTCTGATGCGATCTCGGTTAGTCAAGGAATACTGTTCGAGCTTGTTATGACGTTCTTGCTTGTTCTAGCAGTGTACGGCACGATAGTAGACAAGCGTTCACCGAAGATTGGAGGTTTTGGAGTAGGTCTGATCGTCGTAGCGGATGTTTTGACCGGAGGCCCCTTCACCGGGGCCGCGATGAATCCCGCTAGAGCGATGGGGCCGATGATAGCCAGCTTGTCATTCCCAGCTTACTGGTACATCTACTGGATAGGACCGGTTATCGGCGCAGCGATAGCAGGGCTGGTGTATAGTCGGTTCATAGAAGACACCGGATCTCGATCGTAGAAACACTTCAACTATTCTCAACCCAAGTTTAGGATCCGTCTGAATCAGAGAAGCTGACAGAACAAGCGAGCAAGAGAGGTTCTCAGAAAAGCGAGCGATTTCCTGGAGAATCTCCCCTCTGCCACCAAATAGGAATCCTCAGACTTCAGACTGTACCAGCAAATTGGTGCGGGGGGTGGGATTTGAACCCACGAACCCCTACGGGACAGGGTCCTGAGCCCTGCGCCTTTGACCTGTCTTGGCAACCCCCGCGCGAGCGAAAGAAAGAGCGCGCTTTTGATAAATGCTTGAGTTGCCTTGGAGCGGTTCCCGCCCGGGAAGGTCAGTCCTGCTTTCGACGCTGCCAGTTGCCGAATTATCCCCTAACCAGCTGTCCGTCAGGAATACGGTCTTCTAGGAGGAAGTCCTTCTCCAAAAAAATAAGCATGCTTTTCTCGACCCCCGGGGGTGGTCGATTTTCTCGTGCCCCTTCCTTCGTGAGGGGAAGCAAAAAGTGCTTCTAAAAAGTGGGAGTTTCACACCTGTTAGGATGCGATGTCCATTTGCTACTTGGTTCGCTCTAGGATGATCTCTATCGTGGAGACGTTGCGTGCATCCTGGCCTTCACCGACGATCTCCGTGCCCAAGTGTACATTCTTGGCTAGGCCGCCTTGGAAGAAGCGGTTGTTCACCACTTCGGCCACGTCGACGGCAGTGCTGATGGCTCGTCCACGAGCCTTTAGGGTCAGCTTCTTGGCGGCCGTGTTATAGTGCATCATTACAGCCGTAGCATAGGCCATGATCGGCTTCTTACCGATCAGTATAGTGTCCGCTGGGATATCAGTTCTGCGCATTTGGGTAGGAGCCCTCTCTGCCTTCTTTGGTTCTTCTGACATTCGTTCACCCCCGAGACATCGGTAGTACGCTGTACGCAAACGCCGCTAAGCGCTGACCTCCCTTATGAGCCTACCCTTTCTTCTATCTCACAAAAAGTAAGAAGCGATCAACGCTTTGCCGACGCTTAGACCCGCGCTAGTCGAATCGTTCAGAACCAGCTCAGTTCTCAAATTTCAAGCCCTCCTCTCCAAGAGACCGCCCCGCATATGAGTGAAATAGCGGACAACTAGTCTTCCGAGCAGCGATTCATCGCGTTGTTCTCTTATGTATCAGTCAATTATTCTAGAGCGAGGCTTTTGTCGAAGACAAAGAAGTGTGCGTTGTGTGGTTCAAACTTTGAGTGCAAACGCCTCCTCGGCTGCTGGTGTCGCTCCGTGGACATCTCGCGCGAACAGCTAGGCGAACTCTCCAAGCAGGCTTCGGACTGTATTTGTCCCAATTGTCTTGCTGAAGTTCAAGGATAGAGTCTCGCACTCTTGAATCTATCCTGTTGATCTGACTAATTGACCTCCGAGAGACGTAAGTTTCGATTTTGCTTGGAACCGGAGTATAGCAGAGAGAATGATTTCTGGAATGGAGTCTTAATCTTGTCTTGTATTGCTTTATCTTCTGTGGAACAGAAAGTGCCGCGCGAAGACAAGCTCTCTTTTCGCTACCTACTCGGGTCATCGCGTGGTAAGGAGAAAAAAGAAGAAAGGCTTAGGGGGTGAGGAGTTTCGGTAATGTTCCTACATTCCGCCTTTCTTCTTCGACTTTTTCTTCTTAGCGTTCGTCGGCTTGTTCACCCGGCTTCTTACTCACGAAGGTGTTTGCTTAAGAATTCTCCTGTTTTCTCGGAGACATGATATTTCCTGGCAAAAATTTCCGATCAGACCCGGTTCATTGTGTAACCTACAGACTTCTGATAGATTTCTCTTTCTCTAGACAGTTCGGCGTCTCGTACAGTATCTCTGAGTTTTGCTTTGAGAGAACCGTCTGAGACATCTTCCGGTCCCATCTCGTTTCTGCACATTTGACCCGATCAAATTCGTTGGAGCTCCCAGTCTTCGTTGCTGTTTGTAAGAAACTTGTCACATCCGCAGACTGGTTTCAACGATGCCCGCTCAGCAGACCTAAAACCAAACATATTGCGAGTTTGCAGGCCATCTCAGTAACGTTCGTATCGTTGTTAACCGATGAGTAGTGGGACAAACTACCTCCAGCACGAGTGAAGAGGTTGCAGAGCTCTGGTTGGAATCTATCTTTTTTTGCTAGACCCCTAAGCCACTTATCAACCATCTTACGATTGGACTTCCCTTTTTGCGTAGCAGCAAAGGAGGAGTCTTGGGGATGATTTGGCGGATGCCACCTCATGAGGGAAGACACTATTTTCCATAGGAAAAATTCGCCCATTATCAGCCCTGATCTCGAATCTGTAGGCAGTCCGCTTAATTGCATAGCAAATCCTTCTTGACGACTCGTAAAAACGCCACATGATCCAAGCCTGGACTGTGCCCTGAATCGCCCGACTCGCCCATAATCACCACCAGACAGAAAATTTTCTCGTCTAAAAGGAGGGGTCTTGCTCAGAGCACCTCGCGACGCAAGAGTGGTCCCTCCGGACCTCCTGTGAAAGTAACTTGGCAGGAGGCCTAGCGTATCGTGTCGGGCTTCACTAGGATCTTTGCGGACTTGAACCTGGTGTTTTAGTCGACGAATATTGTTTCCTTCGGGAAAACTTCGATTCCATTGGTCGAGATCTTGTATGGACGTGGTTGCATGTCGATCGCTGTCTCTCTCATCTTCTCTACCTGCATGACCCTGTTGTACGTCTTACCAACCTTCGCGTTGGACAAGATCATGACCCCGTGTGCCAAGTACTCTTCAAGCTGCACCGCCCTCTCCACTGTCGGTCCCATCGCCCTCAGCTCGGTCGTCATTAGACAGGTCGCGCCAGTCTTTACAAGTGCATCGACAAGATCGAGAATCGCGGTCCTCCGCTCCACCATCTCCGGATACTGGAAGATCAGCGAGGTGACAGGGTCAACGACAATTCTCTTCGCATTGATCAGCTCCGTGTGCGTCTTGATCCCCTCGATAAGGCTCAAGATCGAGAAATCCTTCCGGCCGATCGAAGTCCGGCCGATCTTCACCTCACCCGGCATATGACGCAACGGCGACGCGTTGATGAAAGCGAACTTCTTTCCCTTCTCAAGATCCTCGAACTTCCAGCCAAACAGGCTCATCTCACGATAGAAGTGCGCTTTCGTCTCATCCAAGCTCACAAACGCGCCATTCTCACCGTACATCTTGATCCCGTTCATCAAGAACTGCGAAGTCAGGATCGTCTTACCAGTACCAGGCCCGCCGACCAACAGTATGACTCGTCCACGCGGAAAACCACCAGTCAGGATCTCGTCAAGGCCCGGAATACCGGTCGGAGTTCTATCAACCATAGGCATTGCTATTGTCCACTCTCACAATCGAACTTTGAAGCAGATACTTCCAACATGGTATAAATCGCTTCGGATTCAACACCCATGGAACCTGTCTTGAACCCTATTGTTACCGGACCTCCACCGCGAAGGTTACTCCTTCCAGCCGAGGCTGCAATCTAAATCCACACAAGGTGCAATAAGACGACAAATTGTGGGTCGGACTGGGAGAAGAAACGTTTCACTAGATCATGCTGATCCATATCATTCGACGCATCCAATTTTCCCCGACCCAGTGATCGGGAAAGTTTGCGCTCAATGACCGAAAGCTTATGTTAGATTCCACCCGCTCACGCCCGCATGGCCCTCCAAAACCTCGCTCGCTGGAGCGGACCCACACTGATGCTTGGAGGACTACTTCTGACAATACACTACCTTACCCACCCCTTAGGAGAGACCCCCCAATTCATTCGAAGCGCCATCTGGGCGCCGGCCCATTTCATCGGAGCGGTTGCCTGGGTGCTGATCCTTCTAGGATCGGCGGGGTTCTACAGCCAATACTCCGGCAAGCTAGGGCGCTTAGGGTCGGCTGGCTTCCTCCTAGCCTTCATCGGAGGAGCTAACAGGCCTGGAGAATTACTAGTCGTCGGCACAGTCATCGGTCCCCTGCTCGCAACGCAGGCACCATCACTCCTGGATCCAGCAGGCGCCCTCTACGGTCCCTTGCTATTGACGGTAGGGCTTATCACACTTACTTACGGCCTCGGCTTCTTCCTCCTTGCCATTGCCACGCTTCGTTCAGCTATCGTTCCCCGTACACCCATTGTTCCGCGCTTGTCCCTCTGGATGGTCATCCTCGCCATACCTCTAGCACTCGGCTTCTTCATCTTCTTCATCATCGGCAGTATTGCCGGTCTTATCTTCTCTCTAGGTTTGATCGGATGGGGCTACGGGCTGTGGCTTAACCAAATGTCAATGCCAACAGACTCTGTTCGATAGGCTCTTGTCGGGCTCTGGGTCCAACCAGTAGGATCACTCTCCTCTGGGAAGCAACCACATAAAACCCATGCGAGCGGTTTCCGAAATTCCTGGTGATCTAGGACACGCTTGGATCCACGAGTTACCGGTCTGCTGAAATCTTGGTTACACCCTCCTTAGCACCATAGAGAAGGCCAAGAGCATTCAGGCCTCAAACTTCCAGTCTAGGCCTACACTTGCTCGGTGTAGAGCGTGCCCCACAGAAAAACACGAAACAAACACTACGAGACCCTACAGGGCCCAAGTCTCCCAGTGCTCGGAAGCGTTCCAATTATTCCGCATACGTTTTCCATACTGTTTCGACTCTCTGGTCCGAGGACGTGGGTCTTCCCGTCTTTCAGCTTCATTCTAGGTTATGCGGTAAGTGGCGGAGGACAACTATCTGCGATAGGTATCGGCATAGCCGTTGCATCATTGGTGACCGCCGCAACCAATATCGTAAACGCTTATGCCGACAGGAAGGAAGATGCAACAAATCAACCCCAACGCTTGTTCTGGCTGGGCCAGATCGGCTCGAGACAGATAACTGCCTCTCTAGTAGTACTCTACTCTAGTGCAGTCGCCCTTGCCATCTACCTAGGACCTCTTTTCATACTGGTTCTAGGCCTTGGCATCTTCAACTCAATCTTCTATTCGCTGCCTCCACTGAGATTCAAAGCAAAACCATTCGCTAGTCTCGCCTCTTTCTCCGGCGCAATGGGGCTTCCGTTTCTCGGAGGCTTAGGCGTTCGAGGGTCTCTGGATCTTCTCAACCCAATGCTCTGGCTACTAACATGGTTCATGTTCACATACGGGACTGTCAAGAACTTGCCGGACTATTTTGGAGACATGAAGGCGGGCGTCCGGACCTCGGCCACTGTCTTCAAGAACGTGAAGAAGGCAGTTCTCTTCAGTTGCACGCTGCTTTCCACGCCCTTTATCTTTCTCGTAACGCTAGTGTCACTAGGACTTCTAGAACCAATCTACTTCGTGGACCTTGCGTTAATCCCGTTATTCGCTTTCATCATCGCCGAGATGCTTAGGGCCAAGGACGCTGCTGGCCTCGAGAAGGCTCACACTCTCGGCTTCTTCTACGCCACATCCTTCTTACTCTTCACACTTGTCCTGACATCTCCCACCATACAATCACTTCTGATGGTGCTCGCGGCCTTCCTCTGGACTCTGACGGTTGCGAAAGTCAGCGTCCACTCCAGAGTCGAGTCCAGAGACTGGGAAAAACAGAGGAGGAAGAGGCCGTGAAGAACGCTCTCGCGAACAAGGAACTATCTTTCGACCTTCTCAAAGGACTGGTCACCACCCCTATCACAACCGGTCTGAACTTCGCGCTCTTGGCACCACCCGGCGCAGGAAAGACCACTATCTGCCAGAGCCTTCTCAAAGAAGCAGTCGAAGCCGGTTTGAGATGCCTCTATGTCATAACAAACAACCCCATTTCACTGATAAAGGAACAAGTCCGCGCGCTGGGACCTGCGCCGGGAAGAGCTGACCAGATAATCTACGTCGACATGTACTCATGGCTCCTTGGAGAACACTCCCAGGAGAGATTCCAAATAGACAATGCCTCGGATGTCGCATCAGTCAGCGTCGTATTGTCGAGTGCGGCGGAAGCGGCTGGCGACCGTTCTTTCGTTGTCTTCGACTCGCTATCAACCCTACTCTCATACAATTCCGAAGAACTCTCCATACGGTTCATGAAATCACACCTAGCCAGAATGAAAAAACACGGCAACATTGGCGCGTACGCGATAGAACTCGGAATACACAGCAACTCATTCTACAATGAGGTCCGCTCCAGCTTCGACGGAGTGATCGACTTGAAACTGGACGAGATGGATGGTGAGCTACGGCGTTTCGTCAGAGTCTACAGCTACAGGGGAGCGCATGAGACCAAATGGTTCCGGCTCCTAATCGGGCCCGATAGATCGGTGAAAATCTACTGAGAATGAAGCGAACAATGGCAAAGACGATTTTCGCTCTCGGATTCAAACGTCATGCGAATGTTAACCTTATCGCAGATGAAAGGTACAATCCGCTTAAATCGCACACAAAGGAGGGCTCCATAAAGTGACGACAATGGAGCCTACTGGGATCAAGGTCCTAGACGACCTCTTGTCAGGAGGTCTCCCAAGACCCTCAGCCGTCGGGCTAATAGGAGCAGTAGGCAGCGGCAAGTCCTCATTAGTAAGACAGCTCGCGGTCAACATGCTCGAAAAAGACTTTCGAGTACTCTACTACGCGATAGACGAGTCTGCGGAGGACGTGCGAGAAGGAGTCGCCTCTTACGGTATCAATGTTCCAAAGTATGAAGAAGAGGGACGACTGGCTTTCATCGATATCTTCGCCCTCGGCGTAGAACGCTTAGCCGAAGCTTACCCAGTGGAAGAACCAGAGAGAATCGTGGATAGCACATTCAAGTTCTCCGACCTTGTAGCTCAAGGCCGTAGCTTCACACTCAAACATCTGGGAAAGAAACAGTTCGTCATCATGGACTCTCTAACACCTTTCTTCCTCATGGTTGAAGCGAAGAGAGTCTTCCAGTTCGGGCAAGTGCTGAAGTACGCAACCCGCTTTGCAAAGGCAATCGGGGTCGCAACTCTTCACACTAAAGTTCTTGATGAATCAATCGAGAACGCGATGGTCAACTTCGCTGATGTTGTTCTAGAGCTAGAGCGGAGGAAAACTCCCGAAGGCATCAGTAGAGGAGGAACGTTAAGATTAGTGAAGTTGGGAAAGACGCAGATCCCATCGAGGGGATATTACTACGAGATGACCCCGCAAGGAATAGTCATTAGCACCGCCCCTCCTATATGACTTCAACTCCTGTCGCCTCAATCAAAGACCTGGTCAATTTGGCTGCAGAACGCTGAATCAGTCTCGGACTTTTCCTTTCGACGGCACGATTGGATCGCTTTCTTTCAACAAAGAGAAAAGTCCAACTAGCACACGACACTCTTTTCTAAGGATCAATCCCGCGTGGATGAAATTTTGCACGGATACTCCGTTCTACCAACCATTGCTCCAGTAGCCGTCAGATCATCGTCTCCGAGACTTCTGGTCTATGAATTCAGACAGGACGATCCCAAGAAGTGCACCTCGGCCAGACTCAGAAAATCTCGGTTAGTACAAAGTCTGCCGAACATGCGACGAATCCCTTCCTCCGCTATAGTCTTGAACCCTACGAGCAGCAAAACACTCTCATTCGAGGATCGAGAATTAACCCTACGCCACGGCTTAGTTGCGTTGGACTGTTCGTGGAACTCGTCGGAAGGGGTTTTTGATCGAAACATTCCAGGAAATAACCGGAGACTTCCGATTCTCCTAGCCGGGAATCCGACAAACTACGGAATCCAAGGCAGATTAAGCACGGCCGAAGCTCTTGCCGCTGCACTCATTCTAACAGGTTTTCGGAAATCCGCAGAAGGTATTCTGTCACTGTTCAATTGGGGACAAACTTTTCTGTCTCTCAACCAGGACCCTCTGGAAAGTTATGCGACGGCAAAATCTTCAGAGATCTCGTTTTTGGAGGAGGAATTTTTCGGTTCGCGCTAAAGGTAAATGTTTAAATCAGCTATTCTTCCCGTAGTCCTCTTTGGTAGCATAGCAGGTCGAATAGTAGCCCATAGTCCCGGCGGCGGCGTCAATCCGACGCTTAGGGCGTTACGCCCGTGAATGACCGATTGACCTCCACTGTGGGCGAAAGACGATGCGGACCCAAAGAAACCCGGGCAGTCAAATACCCTGGAACGTTTAGGTCTAAGATAGGCTCGTAGCCACCTGCTAAACTCCAGCCGATTCCTGTACATATTATGGCGTCCGAAACTCCAATCGTTCTAGACTCCGCTTGATCCTGGCGGACCCAACTGCTATCGGGATG
>WNGM01001019.1_pt1 | contig 22437 bp, 20 predicted proteins | sample 5400571 | NCBI WGS metagenome assembly WNGM01 (sample SAMN13153378, study PRJNA577476) | soil metagenome | isolation source: 100 cm soil or saprolite under Garry oak tree replicate 2 | place: USA:California | collected 2016-06-15 | reverse complement strand
CTCAAATCTAATTTCCTAGCATCAAAAAATCTTCCAGATTACATCAATCTTGTTTTTCTAGAGGAAAAGTAGAGGTAAACGGATCCGATCGCTACGAAAGCGTAGATGAAAACCCATACGCCCGTTACTAGCGCGCTGGGGCTTTGGATTGATATCACGTCCCAGTGAATTCCGACAGCCAAAAGTGCGAGGCTTGGAAAGATCACGTCCAGCGGCAGTAGAACCCTAATTCTACCAATATCCGTCTGCAAGGAGGCCCATCCAGTGGCGAGACACGTGGCCAAGAACAAACCCGCGAACATTTGGAGAGTAGAAGTTGCAACCTGCCAAGGCCAAAACTGAGCCTGCGCAATACTGGGCAGCAACAGCATCATGATGCCAAACACCCCAACAACAACGGTTTGGATCCGAAAGAACCAACGGGCGGTCTTCCAAGGTTGGCTAGCGCCCAACCTGTCTTGAGGCTTCCGAGGCCAACCATACCGGTTCAACAGGTAGAAATTGCCTAGACTTGCAACCAGGAAATATCCAGTCCATGTAGAGATGAAGTATCCACCACCCTGCGAGACCGCTAGAACGATCGAGACGAGTGATGTAACTCCAAAGAATGTCCCCCCGACTAGCACGAGAATCTTCGCTCTTTGCCAGATCTTAGCTCTGAGAGCAGACCAGCAACCAAACGCTATTGCGAGAAAGATTGCGCCTATGAACCGCACTGCCAAGTCCTTCACATGCCAAGGCCATAGACCGATCACCAGGCTCGGATAGACAAAGAACAGCGCTCCCATTACAAGGTTGATTTCCGATAGGAAGAGGAGAAAGAGCCTCGCGTCTCTACCAAGCTCAACCGAACGCTTTGACGACATGACAACGCCATGCTAAGCGGACATTATCAACCACGTCCCACTGCTCTTCGCTATAATCTCCTTCTTCACGTTCGTGAGAACCGCCTCGGTGAAAGCGATGCGGCGGCCCCTTTTTGCAATCGTGCCTTCCGCAACCAATTGACCCTTGATGTGAGGGCGCATGAAACTCATCTTCAACTCGATAGTAGTCATATCTTCATCGGGCTTCAGCGTCGACGCCACCGCGATCCCCATCGCAGCATCCGCAATATCGACCATGACTCCCCCGTGCATCGTCCCGGACAAGTTGTGCAAATGCTCGTCCACGTCCATTTCGAGAACCGCTCTACTCTCTTCTATGCTGCGAACTCTAATCCCCAGCGTCCCAATCGCAGGGCTAGGAGGCTTCCCCTCTTTCCACGCTGAGTAAACCTTGTCCCGAACCCCTTTCATGCTCCACAGCCCAACCACGAATCTAATATGAATTCAGATGAAACCGTTCAAATTCGAAGCTTTATCTTCAGATGACAATTCTCAGAGGTCAGAGATGTCAGAAAAGAAGAGCATGCGAGATGAAGTGCGCCGCGAGGCTAAGGAAGCCCTCGAAGCCATGCGAAAAGACCTCCAACAATTGAGCAAGGACCTAGTTACCGCAAGCAAAACACTGAAAACTTCTACAGAGAAGTTCGTGCAAGACACGGGTCCAAAAGTGTCAGCCGGACTAGAAGAAACCGTTGAGACTTTCCGTCGGACCATGACCACAATCGACAAGCAGACCAAGCCTCAGCAGGCGAAGCTTCTCAGAACATACAAGAAGTTCCTTACAAAACAGTTAGACTTCATAGAGAAAAGGCTCAAGGAGACAGAATAGGCCTTTCTCCTTTCCCAGGGCTAGACACTTCTCGGGGCTCTGGAGGTGCACGTCCGCGGAGGGGCAAGCGATTCTTCCGTCTAAAGTAGATGTATAATCCCATTCCCATAACGACCCAAACAATGCCGAGTTCTCTGCCTAGCTCGTGGGTCATAATCACGGCTATCCATATCGCGCTGGTGGCGAGTAGTCCAAGGAGAGGCAAGAGAGGAAGTTCCAGCGTTCCCGATCTCCTCTTGAAATGAAGCGTTAGCGGTACTCGGAAGGGTCTGAACCTTGGTCTGTCATTGTTGCGGGTGACAATGAGGCTCGCGTGCGCGGAGACATATGCGACTAGGGCTCCTACATTGTAGAGGCTTCCCAGTAAGACGAGAGGATCCTCGCCGCCGGTTAGATAGACGAATGTGCTGAATAAGACCAAAAGTATGCTCCCGATGCCGAAAGTCATTACGGCGATGTGAGGGGTTCTGAACTTAGGGTGTATCTGACCGAATCGTCTCGGAAGTAGCCTGTATCGAGACAGCGCGAAGAGAGTTCTCGAAGACCCAATTATCCCAGCATTCGCTCCAATAATGCTTATGGCACATCCCAACAGGGCGATCCATCCAACGACGAGTACGCTCGTTCCGGGAAGATTACTTGCAACTCCTGAAAGAGGATCATTCTTCCATGTGCTCGACAAAATTGTCGGCGGAACCACATTGACCGCAACCAAGGAAATTGCGAGATAGAGTGCAATTACAATTACGAGAGTCAACATTGTTGCTCGAGGAATCGTCTTTCCCGCAATCTTCGTTTCCTCGGCTGCCTGGGCCAACGCTTCTATTCCTAGGTAAGACACCATTGCCAGGGTTATGCCCTGAACGAGCTGAGACCATGTGGGCATGGTGCCGAGGTTGAACATCTGAGGCCAGTGCAGGAGACTGCCGTTAGGTATCACCAGTGCGAGTCCAAGTATGATTAGCGCAATCTCGCTGAGCAGGCTGAGAATACTAAGCCCGAAGGTGAAATTCGCGGACTCTTTGATTCCGACTACGTTGAGGAAAAGGAGACTAACTAGAAGGACGATTGCTCCAGTACCCAGCCAGATGGGCTCTTTGAGGAGCGGCTCGAAATAGGATAGATAGCCGATGGCTGGGATGGAAAAGATTGCGGCAGTGACGACGTAGTCCAGGCAGAGCATCCACCCTGCGAGAAAGCTTACGGTGTCTCCGAATGCTGCCTGCCCGAAGGCTGCCGACCCTCCCGCGGTGGGGTAAGTAGAGGATAGTTCCGCGTAGGTGAGCCCCGTAAGAAAATAGGCGATAGCCGCTATTCCAATGGCTATCGGAGTGGCGTAGCCTGCATGTAGGGCAACCAGGCTCAGGGCGAGATATATCCCGGCTCCAACGTCGGCATATCCGATGGAGAACAATCCGCCGATTCCAATGGTTCTCTTCAGTCCCCTCCGTCGAGCAGGCTTCTCAGGGGACTGGGTCAAAGAAGAACTTCCTCTACGATTTCGTGAGCTGTAGAAGCGGGTTCCCGAATCCCCGCGCTAATATGGCTTGACGTTCTAGGGCTATTTTCGAGCGTTGAGCTCTGGGAGGAGTTCGTAGAATTTCTCTTGAACATCTGACATGAGCTGGTCGCGCTTGGCCGGATTGGTTATCCTGAGGATTAGCACTAGGTGGGCTTGCTGGGAAGTCACCTGAGTGACCCTTACTTGGGGAGGAGCGTCTGGAACAAGATCGGTTTTCAGCTCCTGACCAATTTCCAAGAGGTTTTTCTCCACTTCTTTCAGGTCAAATTTGCTGTCGACGGTCACTGGAATCTGGACTCGCAAGCCCCCTGATCGGGATCTGTTCACGACGGACCTCTTTAACAAAGTTGAGTTGGGGACTATAACGATCTCGTTGTCAGGGGTCAGAATCTTCGTCTGTATCAGGTTTTTCTCAACGACCCTGCCATAGTAGTCCTGAACTTCTATCCACTCCCCCACTTTGAAGGATTGGTAGGTGGAGATGAACTGGGACGCGGCCATGTCTGTGAGAATGTTTCTGTAAGCAACGATTATCGCCGCACCTCCAAGGAACAGTATGAGGAGGAGCACGTTGATCGGCACGTCGAGTTGACTCAGCACGATGATTATTCCGAGGACCCAGATGGCCCAAGACCCGATCTGCTGAAGGCTGGCTACTAGACCGGAAGGGACGGACCCTGCTGCTCTCTGGATAATGATCCGGTAAAAGCGGACGACCAAGAACGTAATGAGTAGGGTCACGACGACCCGGAGGAGGCTGATGGCGAAGCTGCTCGTCAAAAGGTCGTAAATGGTTGGAATAGCCATAGTAACTGGGCAAGACCTTCGTTATGATCGAGCTAGGCCGATTCACTTGATCTTAAGAGTTCCACGGTTTGGGCTACCGATGGCGCGTCGCCTAAGAGCAAGACCTTGTCCCCTGATTTCAATTCAAGCTCGGGCTCAGGGAAGACGAAGCCGTTGTCACGGCAGACCAGGCCAACCCTGCATTTCTCGGGCAATTGTATCTCGTGGATTTTCTTGCCTATGAGCGACGCGTTCAATGGGATGATTGCTTCTGCCACCCGCAGATTCTCGGCGGATCGATACATGAGCGTAATAGAATGATCTTTCGAGAGGACGTTCTCAAAGTCGCGAAGGGCTAGGTCAACAGGGCAGATTACTACGTCCGCGCCTGCCTGCATAAGACGCTCCTTGTTCTTGGGACTATTTGCAACAGCAATAACCCGGGGAATGCCGAACTCCTTCTTTGCAGCTCTCGTGGTGACAAGGTTCACTCGGTCATCATCAGTAGCGACGAGCAACAGGTCAGCCTGAGAGGCGTCAGCCTTCTTCAGAATATCTAGCTTCGACCCGTCTTCGTTTAGAATGATAGCGTCGTACTTGTCCGCGACATCCTTGCATCGTTCTCCCTTCTTCTCGATAACCGTAAGCTGGTTCTCATCGCTCGAAGATAGATATCCAATAAGGTGCATTCCAATCCGTCCCGCTCCAACGATAAGTGTTCTCATAGGCTGTTTTCCACCTCTTTTTCGGGAAATGTAGGCAATAGCTGAAGGCCGGTTGGACGTACCGAGTAATAAGCTTCCGTTCCCGAAAGGACGTCTAAAACAATTGGCACGCTCGGGATCTTACCCACAGTTCGACTGAAACGAATCCCTTTTTCCCAATCGAAGCCCTATTTCGACTGTATTCAGAGGACGCGGGAGACAACTGTGGAAACACAACCATCCAAGCGAGTACGGCCTTGATGAGGGAGACTAGGGCATAATCCACGCTTTATTTCGATGATTTAGCTTGAAACATGAAGATCCAAATCGTCCCGAAAAAAGGAGAAGATGGGACGGATGTCCCACCGTACATCTACATTTGAACTGGGCTCGGCGCTGAATCGTGGCGAACGATATTGTCATGGTCTTTGTGAAGGAGGTCGTAATGAGTATTGCATAGGTTCCTAGCGCAGCTCTTGCAGAACTGTGTTGCGCGCTGAGAGCATCGAGTCTCTCTTTCCATCCGTTCCTCGCTGGTGATTCCGAAGCCGCCGATATCTCCGACTTCTACCTCTTCACAGGTCTTGAAATCGGGGCCCAGGTTTGGGGTTGTAATCGGGGTCGGCCTCGTGGCCGTCCCTGCCCGGGTTGTTCCGCTCGTCTTGGATTTGGCTCTGGTCTTAGGTTTCGATCTTGTCTTCGCCTTGGCTTTGTGCTTAACTTTCATGGTTGGGTCGCTAGGGCCGTTGGCAAGGCCTGTGATAGCCAGAGTCTAACCCTGACAATGGGAATCAGGTAACACAAGTCCGGTCTCCCTACACTCAGGTCTCGAGAGCACGCTTCCCCTGCCCGCCCAAGGGCTGGTAACATCCAAATCTTACGAGGTCAAGAGTTGAGGATAGGGCCAGCTATTTGGTCAATGTGGGATCGGATGTCAGAATAATCCGAGCACGACAAGGCGATCTTGATACGGTTCTTGAAATTCTGGAGGAAACCTCTCGATGGTTATCTTCAAAGGGGCTTGAAAGTCAGTGGCGGCCCAGCCCGGCTTTCCGACAGACCATCAAGGACAATATTGAACGAGGCGAGGTATATGTCGTGAAGGCGATAGAGGCGACCGTGGGGACAGTCACCCTCCAATGGAACGACAGGAAGTTCTGGGGCGACCTCCCATCTGAGGCAGGGTACATTCAAGGTCGCCATCAAACGCTCCTACAGCGGGCAACGTCTCGGCCTTCGACTGCTCCAATGGGCGGAGTCCAAGACCCGAGCCGAAGGAAAGAGATACTTGCGACTCGACTGCCTCACTAGCAACAAGACAATTCGCGAATACTACGAGAAAGCCGGGTTCATCCATGTTCGAGACACTCTGGCGCCTAGTTGGAAGGCGAGCCTTTACGAGAAGAAGTTGTGACCTTACGAGGAATGAAGAATGTTCTTCGAGATAATCAGCCTCATGATCTCCGAGGTCCCTTCGCCCACCGTCATCAGTCTCGCGTCCCGCCAGTGACGGTGAACATCAAACTCGTCAGCATACCCATAACCTCCATAGATCTGAATCGCCTCATCGCATACTTTCAGCGCACTCTCGGTGGCCAACAGTTTGCCTTGAGCGGCTTCTGACTCGAACGGCTTTCCCTGACTCTTGAGATGCGCGGCACGGTAAACCATCATGCGTGACGCGTTAATCATAGTCAACATGTCAGCGAGCTTCGCCTGGGTCATCTCGAACTCGGATATGGTCTTTCCAAACGCAGTCCTCTCCTTGCTGTATTTCACAGCTTTCTGGAAGGCGGCGTGAGCAATTCCGGTTGTCAGCGCTCCAATAGTCACACGTCCACCCCACAGCATCCTCTTTGCATACTCGAATCCTTCTCCCTCCGTTCCCACCAGGTTCTCCTTCGGAACCTTTGCGTTTTCGAACACGACCTCTGAAGTCACGGATCCTCTCACGCCGAGCTTCTCAATGTCCTTGCTTGACTTCGCTTTCTTCGAGTCGACCAGAAATGCTGAAGTACCTTTGGCTGTCTTGGCGAAGAGAAAATAGAGGTCACAGTAGCCGCCGTTCGTAGTGAACATTTTCGTTCCGTTAACCACCCATTCATTGCCGTCCAACCGGGCCTGCGTTTGCATGTTTCGCGCGTCCGATCCCGCAGCTGGCTCGGTTAGGGAAAACGCGGCAAATGATTTTCCGCTGATCATCCCGGGAAGGAACTGCTTCTTCTGGTCTGGATTACTGAACTGGCGTACTCCTTCGCAACAGGTTCCATGAATCGCCAGGGACAGGGCAGTGCTGGCGCAAGCCTTGCCAACCATCTCCATAGCGGCAACGTAGACTGGCCAAGGAAGCTCAAGGCCTCCGTACTCTTTGGGAAAACCCATGCTTGTGAAGCCCTGCTCGAACATTTTGGCAATGTTCTCGCGTGGAAACCGAGCGTTCACGTCGATCTCTCGCGCAGTAGGCTCGATCTCTTTCTCGACAAAATCCCCGAGAGAGTCTAGAAGGAGAAGATAGTCCTCGGAGCTGGACCCATACATCATCTGGATGAGTTCTTTCTGCTCGTTTCCGAAGAACCCCAAGCGGTTAGCCTCTAGGAGATTCCTTTTTGGAAGCTCCGGTTTATACCTTAGCCGAGAACCAAATCTTGATCGAGAGCAACAGAGGAGAGTTCCACACTCCTAAAATCGCGAGGCCTCTAAGACCACCAGTGAAGGAGCTGCGATGAGGACAAAGACCTTTTGGATTGCCCTAGCCATCATCAGCGTCGCTGGCCTCCAGTCTCTCATCGTTCTCGACCATAACCCGTGGACGGTCAATCCCAACTCGGGCCTCATCCCCCAACCAATTAGACAAGGACCACTCCAAACCACCACCTATGCTCTTGGAAGCTATTACTGGTTCCAGATCGGAGCCATTGGTGACAACAACAGTTACAATGTTGACAGCGCAAACATTACAATAAGAACGGTCTACGACCAGGTTCGGAACGACGCGCATTCTTACTGGGTAGGCACCCTACTATCCACCGAGGGTTTCGTCCAGGTAGGATATCTCAACGGACTAAGCACTACTGGCCAACCATACTGTTGCGCCTGGTTCTTCGAAACCTTCAACACCCCTAACTGTGACTGTCCGCCCATAATCGGCCCTGAAGGGTCAGCCGGGCCAATTGGATCCTGGCACACATACTCAATGATCCACACCGGTAATGGCGTCTGGTCTTTCTACATGGATGGCAATCTACTCGGAAAATCACCTCTTCCATCGGAAAAAAACTATCTTGGAGCAGGAGCAACTAGCTCAGGCAACCACGCTCCAGCGGGAATCGCAGAGGTAGCCCAAGCCTCGGACAACAAAGACATAATCGGCCCTGCCGAGTTCAAAGATCTAGAAATACGCCAGGCAGGTCCATGGCACCAAATGCCAACCGGGATAAGGTACTGCTGCTACGGTTACAGTAGCCAGACAGGCTTGCCTAACTTGTACGGCGTGTGGGAAGTTGAAGGGCATGACGATGATTTTCTCGCGGGAAGCAACATTCGCCAACCGCCCTCTGCCACAACCCTCTGGCACACTTCCGTTCTGTTGCCCACGCAAGTCACCTTCAACTTCATCGACCATAGTGGAAATTCTTTCACACCTGATTGGATTTCGTTGCAAGACCCCGGCAACGGCAACGTCCTATACCTTACCAGTTACCGATCCCAGATCATTCCTCAATCCAGCACCTACAAAATCAACTTCGCATACTGGCACGGCGTGAATGTTGTAAATGATTCTCTGGTCTCCGGCTCAGCATCAAGCCAGACAATTCAGGGAAATGTCTTCTCAATTCCCGTCCGGGTAGTCGGCCGATTCTACTCTCTGCCTGTTCGCGGAGCGACCGTCATCACATTCCTCCCTGACTCGACGAATCAGACAGTAAGAACTGACCCTGAAGGAAATGCAACTCTTGCACAATTACCACCAGGCAGTTACAATCTGCGCGTTACAGTACCTTACGGGGTACAGTCCGTCTTTAGGACTAGCGTGCTAGGACCAGTCAACATCTCGATCCCTGTCTTCAGCATCGCAGAGCTTCTCACAATAATCATGCCTCCTATCACTGTCGCCATCGCAGTTGTACTCGTGGCCTTGAAGAGAGAGCACGCTCGCCAGGCCGCCGTGCCAACCACTCTGCCTTACCCAATTGCAATCCCCGCAGCCTATTGTGGAGCGTGCGGAAAGCCTCTCAGTCCAGCAGAATACTTCTGCACGACCTGTGGAACGCCTAGAGCTAGGTCTCCACAACCCTCGCCCCCACAGCAACTGCCTGCTTCATCATCGGCTCCGCCTCCACCATCACAATGAGCATTTTATTCGCGGAAGTCTTATAGTAAACGCGTTCGTGCCGTCGCTTCCGATCGATTCTTGCCTCTAAAAGTAGGAATTGTCGGAGTCGGATATTCGGGCTTCGACTCGATGACTCCCGGTCTCTCAACCCGGGAGCTAATGTTTGAAGCCGCAAGCCGAGCCTACGAGGACGCTAGGGTAGATCCGCGAAAAGACGTTCAAAGCTTCGTTTGTTGCACTGAAGATTTCTGGGAGGGAATCAGCATAACTGACGAGTACATGCCCGACCAGCTCGGGGCCGTCCTCAAGCCATTGTGCACCATATCGTCCGACGGAATCGTCGGTCTTGCAACCGCTTGCATGCATATCATGTCCGGGATAGCAGACGTTGCGGTTGTGGAGTCTCACAGCAAGATCTCAGATGTTCTGAACCCGGACGAGATCTCAAGCTTCGCGCTAGACCCGATCTACAATCACCATGTTAACGCGGACCCGAGATTTGTGGCTGGGCTGGAAATGACTCGCTACTTGAAAGAGACTGGAACAAAGAGAGATCAATGCGCACAGGTTGCCGTCAAAAACAAGAAAAACGCCCTGCTGAACCCTCGTGGAGTGCACGGAGCAAACTTGGACAAGAAGACGGTGCTCAGCTCGAAGGTTGCGGCTTTCCCACTTACCGAGTTGGAATCGAGCAAGACTATCGATGGGAGCATCGTGTTCGTTTTAGCATCGGCTCAGAAGGCCAAGAAGCTCGGCAACCATACTGTCTGGATAAACGGCATCGGTTGGAGTTCTGATACGCCGTGGATAGAGGATCGCGACATGGCGAAGGCCGCGTACGCGGAACAGTCAGCAGCTCGCGCATACAAGCTGGCAGGAGTACGAAATCCTGCAACTTTCTTTGACCTCGCTGAGGTGGATGATACTTATTCCTACAAGGAACTTCAGAGCCTCGAAGCTCTCAAACTTGCTGGGAAAGGCAAAGCGGGTAAGATGGTCGAGTCAGGCACCTTCGACAGAGACGGACGCTTGCCTGTAAACGCGTCGGGCGGGTCCCTCGGGGTTGGACACCTGTTAGAGGCAACTGGCCTTCACAGAGTGCTCGAGGCCGTTCTACAACTCCGAGGACAAGCGGGACGATTACAGATCCCAAAGGCGAAGAAAGCGGTAGTTCAGAGCTGGAGAGGAATACCCACCGCTACTGGAGCCGTAGCGGTGTTGGGAAACTAGGAAGTATCTAGGAATGAAGAATCGAGTCGCAATTGTTGGAGCAGGCATGACACTGTTCCGTCGCCGAATGCTAGAAAGCCCGAAAGAACTCTCGTTCGAAGCGACAAGAATGGCCTTGGACTCCGCGGGACTTGAGCTGAAAGACATACAATCTGTGGTATCTGGCTCAGCCCCCGACGCGTTCGACGGTATGCACATGAAGGGAGAATACCTTCTAGATGGGACCGGCGGGATAGGCAAGCCCAACCAGCGCGTCTACGTTGGAGGTGGAACCGGGGTCTTCACGCCTATTGGCGGATGGTGGAACGTTGCCTCGGGAATGTACGATACTTGTCTCTGCGTTGCCGAAGAGAAAATGTCGCCTTTGCATCCTCATCCTCAGTATGCTTTCTGGAGCATCTTTGACCAGATCTTGGAGAGGCCGCTCGGCACGACCTTGTTGTGGATCTTCTCATTGGAGATGAGGCGATACATGCACAAGTATGGAATCAAGGAGGAGGAGATCGCGAGCGTTGCCGTGAAGAACAAGGGAAACGCGATGGATCATCCTTGTGCTCAGCTGGGCGCCAAAATTACTGTCGAGGATGTCATGAACTCCGAGCCTATTTGCTGGCCGGTGAAACGGTTGGACGTGAGTCCTCCCAGCGACGGCGCTGCTGCAGTAGTTCTTGCTTCCGAGAAAGTTGCAAAGAAACTGACAGATCAGCCTGTCTGGCTGGACGGTGTAGGCTGGACCCTTGATTCGACACACTGGACGAACCGTGACCTTGCCTATCCAGAATATGTTGAGAAGGCTGCCTGGATGGCGTACAAGATGGCGGGGATCAAGAAGCCCCGGAAAGAGATCGATATCGCAGAAGTTTACGACCCGTTCGACTACAAGGAACTTCACCACATGGAAGGACTGCAACTCGCAGGAAAAGGAGAGGCTCCCCAGATGGCCGTTGACGGCGTTACGCAGCGGGACGGTGACTTGCCCGTTTGTCCCTCCGGAGGGCTATTGGGTGTTGGTAATCCAATCGCGGCCGCTGGCATGATGAAGATCTGCGAGGTATTCTGGCAGCTTAGAGGAGAAGCGGGCAAGCGACAGGTGAAGAAGGATGCTCGGACTGGTCTCGCCCAAGCCTGGGGTGACCTGATGCAAGTTGGAACGGTCGCGGTAATGAGGTCCTAGAGGAGAGAGATGAAAGTGTCCCAGAAGATCACGAGCTATGCGGGTCACGAAATTACGCCGGAGGATGTTAAGGAGGGAAAATATCTCAATGTTGTCTACAAGTTTGAGCCTAAGTACAGTTGGGCCGCAGGCGTTGCAATCAGCCGTTTCTTGGCCGAGCTGAAAGAGGGAAAGATAATCGCGAGAAAGTGTATGAATTGCAAACGGATCCTCGTCCCACCACGAATGTACTGCGAGCGGTGCTTCCGGCCCACCGACGAATGGATCCAGATCAAGGACACCGGGACCGTCAACACCTACTCAATATCTCACGTTGGAACTGACGCGAGACGATTGAAAACGCCCATCCTCGTTGCAGTCGTTGATCTCGATGGCGCGACTCCTGGAATGGGAATCCTCCACAATCTCGGAGAAGTTGAGCTGTCAAAGATCAAAGTAGGTATGAAAGTCAGAGCTGTATGGAAGTCCTCTAGTGAACGGCAGGGCGCCATTACAGACATCCGTTACTTCAAACCGATTGGAGACGAGTGAGATTGCCGATCTTGGAGAAACTCGCTCAGCTGGGCCAGGCTCGGCACTGGACGGACAGCATACCTCTGGAATTTCACTACACCGCTGGGGTTGCGGGTGAAGAGTTTCGTCGTGAGCTCCGAGACAACGGTCGCTTCTTAGTGTCGAAATGCTCCAAATGTAAGAGCACTTACATTCCGGCCAGAATGTACTGCGCCGACTGTTTCATCGAGATGAAAGACCAGTTCCCGATCGACAAGCCAGGTTATGTCTACAGCTTCACTTTTGTCAACAAGGACAGATCAGGCTCTGACACTGACTCGCCGATAACTGTGGGCCTGGTGAAGTTTGAAGACGTCAAAGGAGGAATAGTCCACCTACTTGACGCGGAAGACCCTGATAGCATATCAATCGGGATGAAAGTAGCGCCATCTCTCAAGAACTTGTCAGAACGTACTGGCGCTATTACCGACATTCTTGCATTCAAACCGATCTCAACTGGGCCCAGCAAGATTAGCGTCGAGGGTGGAAGAGCAGACAGACAGGCTGCAGGAAGTATGGATGACCAGACCAGGTCTCTTCTCCACTCTATCGAGGAATCAGGATATCCGATTGAGGAAGATGAGATGACAATATCCTCGCTTAGAAGTAAGATAGGCAAAGGCGAACCTCTGTCGCGTGAAGAGGACAGGCTACTTCACAGACTTGGGGACAAGGCGAGAGAGTGGCGGAAAGCGGTAAAGAGCTCTTCTGAAACCGAGCCCGGCGACACTCTCTCAGGCTAGCTTAGACTACTTCTCAGCCAGCCCCACGGTTTCTCCTAAGCCGAGAGGACCCTCCTCAGGAAGAAACGAGGCGTCTACGCGTGGAGTACCATCTGGATAGAAAGAGACGAGCCTGGACTGAGAGTCTGGAATCGCGTGGCTATTACATTTTTTGGCCGCATTCAGGACAGAATTTGGTCCCCGCGGCGACTGGTTTGCCGCAATTGGGACATGGCGTCGTAGCTTGAGCGGCAGGTGCTACGAACATGGTGGCTCCACAGTTGGGGCAGAACCGAGCTCCTTGTTGAACACCGTTTCCGCACTTGGGGCACGCGACTAGTGCAGCCTGCGGTTGTACTGATGGTTGCATCTGCGCGTTCATAACTTGGGGTATCAGGACCATTCCTGCTCCGAAGCCTGCTCCTGGGGAGGAGCCGATGCTTGATCCAATGTCCTTAGCGGTCTCCATCCTCAACACGTCTGATGTGGCTGCCTTCTGTTTGATCCAGAAGAGCCGGTCGCGGAACTGATCCGAGGTGTCGATGCCTTCGAACTTGAAATCAACAAGGTCGGTTCCGAGTCTTTTGAGAGCATCGTTGATGTTTACTTTCACTGTGACCGATGCTTTGTCGAGCTGGGTGAATGCGGTCTGAAGATCATATTTCGACATTTCATCGATGACTCGTTCGTTGATGAAGCCTCGGATGAAATCGTCCACTTGCTGCGTGTTATAGGCTCCTTGTCCACCTACGACCTCGTTTACGAACAGGTTGGCGTCTGTTATCCTAAACCACGCTGTCCCATGAACCATTAAGGGGGCGAGTTCAGTAGTCTGAGCCTTTGCGCCCCACTTGCCGGCGAACTGTTTGGTAGAGACGTAAATGACGGTGGCTGTAAAGGGTGTCTTGCCGCCGAAGAAGATTCGGTATGCCGAGGTTATCAGCGGCAGGTTCAGAGTTGTGAGAGTGTGTCTACCTGCAGGGAAGACGTCGTATGCCTTGCCGTCTTTGAGGAATACGGCCAACTCATACTCGTGAACGACTAGCTGTGCCGCGTTGGTGATTTCTTCTACTGGGTATCGCCAGACGATGTCGTCTGGGCCTGCACCTCTCCACTCTATGACTTGTGGCATTTACTGCTGGACTCCTAGGATTACGTCTTTGCGTCCGTTGTAGGCGGTTTCGAGGGCGTCGACGGCTTTCATCGCGTCTGAGATCTTTCCCCTTGCGTCCTGAGCACGTCCATTGTCCACAGTATCTTTGAGGCCTTGGACAGCAGTTGTCACACTGTCTGTCATCTGCAATAGTTGCATGTCATAGTCCATCATTCGGTCCAGATCCGGTTCTTTGACCTTTGTGACATCAAAGAAGCCTGCGTATCCATATTCTGAATGGTTGATCCGTTCGACAACCCTGTCGAGTCGTGCCATGAGATGGTCAGTGTCGTCCCATGTGTCGTTGATGCCTTGGTTGACGAGTGATCTGTAGGTGTCTTTGGCTTGTGCCTCGGCGCTGGATAGTTTCTGGTAGATCTGGTTTCTGATGAGCTTGTCTGACTCACGTCGTATCTCTTTCTCCTTATATCCGTGGAATCCCGGAATTAGAAGCATGATTTTCTCCTGGAGATTGGTCTGGGACTTCGCCCGGTCGTAAAACGAGCTGCTCGGCTGGCTCAACTTCGAACCTTTCCTTTGATACGTTCAGATTTCATGTCTATGTTACTTTTAAGGGTGTCAAAACCGCGGCTGTTGAAATCCGGGACTAGTCCATTTGTCTCCAATCATCATAATCCATCCTTGGGATAGCTGGACCCGAGGGAGGTTCGTCTTTGCGATCAGGAAGAGGTCACGGTTAGCGTTCCGGGCGGGTTACAGAATGGCTATGTCGTGAGTCACAGGGTTGCAGGTGTTGCGCCGATGAAGACTATCAATACGGAAGAGCCAGTCGTACGAAGCCATTTCATCGACTGTCCCAGCTGCAAGACTCATACTCTCAAGCTCAAACGAGTCGTCCAGGTTGGACGGTGCAAGAGCTGCCACGAGTCATACAAGATTGTAATAGTGTATGTTAAGGAGGGAAAGAAAACCAAGCCTACCGCGAAACCACCAACTGCGAATACTGCGGCGAGTCCGGACGCGACTCTGCCATCTTGGCAGGTGCCATCGGACAGTTCCCTGTTCGGATCCTCGCCAGCTGAGAAAAGTTCGATATTCTCCGACTTCGATTCCAGCGTCAGCCAGAACAATCAGAACCGAGAGACCCCGACAGCTAGCGAACAGTAAGGTCTCATTCTCTGGTGAGCCTGCGAGCAATCAATCCTTCCGCTCAACCACTCTTGCGTCACGAGATGTCTGCGCTATACCCCCCCTATTTTTTGAGGGAAAATTTTCTGTCTGGCATTGATAATCAGCGAATATTACGATTCAGGGCAGGATCCGGGCTTTGATGAAAAGGGAAAATAACGGGAAGTCTAGGGACACTCCCGAACGATTCTAGGGCGAGATATGGAGGGTTTCCCAGATTCGCTATACGGCTTCAATTTGGGCTTAGAAAACAAAAAGGGACCGGAGAATGTGAGATTTACCAGTGGTCATAGTGTGTGAATTTCTCAACTGGCTTCCTCTTGGGACGACCGAGTTTAACAGCTGGATAGCCTAGATAGACTAAGCATGCGATCTTAACATGTTCCGGAATCCCAAGCAGCTTCTTGATCTCTGGTTCTCCGCGAGTCGGGGTTGACCCGTGAACAGTCAGGCAGGTTGCGAGACCTAGCGCGTGGGCCGCAAGCAGCAAATTCTGGACTGCTGGATATATGCTGGCGTACCGGACCTCCTCACTCTTGCCGACGCGGTTGAGGTCAACGCAACAGTAGATTATCACGGGCACCTTCTCAGTGTTCCGAAGCATCTCAGTCGCCTCGTCATAGACATCACGCATAGGCTGAGACATTCCTGAGCCACCTGCAATCCTTTCGAGCCATGTTCTCAGCATCGGTTCCTTGAGACGTGCTTTCATCTTCGCATCACGAACCACGACAAACTCCCATGGCTGAGTATTGCTGCCGGACGCAGCTTTAGACGCGGACTCGAGGACGATTCTCAATTTGTCGTCGGGGATCGGGTCAGGCTTGAACTTCCGGATGGACCGAAGAGAACTGATCCCCTCTAGTACGGTCATCTCTCGCGGCATACTGGACTGGGCCTCGCCTAAGGTTAAAGACTCTCGCGCCAGTTACAATGAGATCGTCGAATTGCCAAGATCTCCAAGTGACCGGTTGAACATCGCGGTCGATCTCGACGGGGTCCTAGCTGAGACAATGGAAGCATGGTGCAAACACGCCAACGAGTTTCTGGGCACAAATCTCAAACTTTCCGATCTAGATACTTGGGCGTCCTGGCGTAAGCTCGGGATTAGCAGAGAACAGTTCTTCCAGTTCCTCGACGAATCATGGGACGACTGGGAAAGCATTCCACCCACAGAACCGAGGCTTGCAGAAAAAGTCCGCAGGATAGCCGGCTCAGGACAAATCGATGTAGTGACAGGCCGCAGCAAAGAAAGCGTCAACGCAGCAAAGAACTGGCTTAGAGAATACAACATACCATACCAACGATTCGTACGTGTCCCAGGATGGAAAGACAAGATCTTTCTCAACTACGACGTATACATCGACGACGCCCCAGAACTGATGCCTCTAATCTCACGCAACCCGAAAATGTGGGGAATACTATACACCCGACCCTGGAACAGAACCGTCCCCGAACTACGCCAAGTGTTCAGAGTCGAAAGCTGGACAGAAATCCCAAAACTCTTCAGGCAAATACAGCGCTAACCCCTGAGAACGAGCGGCTATCAAGCGAAGCAATGGCTTGCGAGCCACGAGGTAATCCTTCTTGGAATCTTTATACCGAATCGAATCGTCCAATAGATTTCAGGGAAGGTCTTGCGATGAAAGGCGAGTATAAGGTTCCGGAAGATGTCTATTACACGAAAGAGCATGAATGGGTCCGGCTTGAAGGTGACAAATGCAGAGTCGGAGTAACGGACTATGCTCAGAACTCGTTGCACGAAATCGTCTACGTCGACCTTCCAAAAATAGGCGCTAAGGTAACCCACATGCAAAGCATCGGCACGGTCGAATCCGTAAAAGCCGTCGCTGACGTCTACTCCCCAATCTCAGGTACAGTTATCGAGGTTAACAACGCGCTTTCAGATGCTCCCGAACTGGTCAACAAAAACCCGTACGGAGAAGGATGGATCACAATAATCAAGCCGGAAGATTTGAAGAAAGAACTGCCCGGTCTCATGAAAGCCCCCGACTACAAGGACTTTTTGAAGAAAATAACCGAGAAAAAATAAGAACCCGCAAGACGACACTTTTGGTCGCCTAGGAAGTTTATCTCCGAGACTCTCCAATCCTACCACTGACTAGTGGAGTTTATGGCCCCGGAAGCCTTCGCCCTCCTCTCTCCCCCACTGAAAGGCCTGCTCGAAGAGACAGGAATCTCAAACCCTACTCCACCACAGATCGAAGCCATCCCCCTGATTGCCAAAGGAGACAACGTCCTCATAATCGCCCCCACGGGTTCAGGCAAGACCGAGGCAGCACTACTTCCATTAATCGATAAAATGATCCGGAACCACGATAGACAGGGCATCTCACTCGTCTACATTACACCGCTTAGAGCGCTGAACCGAGACCTTCTCAAGCGACTCCAAACATGGTCCAACAAACTCGGCTTCTCGGTCGAAGTTCGACACGGCGACACTCCGGCCAAAGACCGAAGACGAATGGCAGTCAAACCCCCCGACCTTCTGATCACAACACCGGAAACCCTCCAAGCTGTACTGCCAGGCAAACGAATGAGAGATCATCTTCGTCACGTCAAATCCGTCGTAGTCGATGAGATTCACGAGCTGGCAGGCGACCGTAGAGGAGTCCAACTGACTGTCGGCCTCGAACGCCTCAGAGAGATCTGCGTGAACGGTTTCCAGAGAGTCGGACTCTCAGCCACGGTCGGCAACCCCGAAGAGATCGCGCTATTCCTCGGAGGCAATCAGCCGGTCAAGACAGTGCAGATTCCACTCAACAAGTTGACCAAGTACAAGGTGGAGTATCCGGCACCAGGAGAAGAGGATCGAGACCTCGCTCGACGACTATACACTACGCCCGAGGCTGCGGCGAGGCTTACACTTGTAGACGATCTGGTAGAGGCTCATGATTCCACACTAATCTTCGTTAACAGCAGAGTCAACGCGGAGCTGCTCGGATCCAAATTCAACATGATGGACCGGAAAATAATGGTCCACCACGGCTCGCTTCCTAGAGAAGCGAGAGTTCGAGCCGAAGAAGCATTCAAGGGCGGAGAAATCAAAGGTCTCGTGTGCACATCTACCCTTGAACTGGGAATAGACATTGGATCCGTTGACCTTGTCGTACAATACATGTCTCCGAGACAAGTAAACAGCCTCGTTCAACGCGTAGGGCGGTCAGGTCATACTCTCACCAGAACTTCCCAAGGCGTTCTAGTTTCAGTCTCGACAGAGGATATCCTAGAATCTGTCGGAGTAATCGAGCTCGCGAGGGAGGGAGGACTAGAGCACACTATTATCCACCTTGGAGCCTTAGACGTGCTCGCCCATCAGATTGCCGGAGTGCTGATGGACTCGGACGGAAGCCTTGAGATCTCACAAGCCAAGACCATCATCAAGAGAGCCTACCCATACCATGAGTTAGAAGATGGAGCGTTTGACAAGGTCATCGAATTCATGCGCAAGATGGGATACCTCAAGAAAGATGACAGCGCCCTATACCGCACCTCCAGGACCAGATTCTACTATTTCGAAAACCTGAGCATGATCCCAGACGAACGCCGCTACCTGGTTGTAGACCTCACCAGCCAGCAAAACGTCGGCATTCTGGGCGAAGAATTCATGATCACCAAGGCTCGCATTGGACTCAACTTCATCGTCAAAGGACGGGTCTGGCAGATCAAGCAGATCACAGACGATGGAAAAGTCTACGTTCTCCCCATCATCGACCCCACAGCGGCCATCCCTGGATGGGACGGCCAGATACTCCCCGTGCCCCGCGCACTTGCAACCAAGGTCGGAGTCTACCGATCCATCATGGACAAGCTAATTGATGAAAACACCACGAAATCGACGGCGGTTGAGACCCTCTCCCAGCGTTGGCCTTGCGACACCTACGGATTAAGACGACTTATTGAAGAGATAGAAACCCACAAGGCTACTGGAGCGCCTGTTCCAACCGATCAACGAGTCCTCATCGAAGGATTTGACCGATACATCATCCTTCACACCCATCTCGGAGACATACTCAACTTCACACTTGGAGAAGTTATCGAAGAACTCTTCCGCCGCCAAGGCCTCGTCCGAATGTGGTGGTCGGACCCCTACCGAATTCTGTTTGAGATGACCGCTGACACGTCTGACTTGGATCTAGAGGATCTGTTCCTGAAACAAGTGTTCGGGATCGAAGAGCCTGTGCTAGGCGGAGCATGTCACGGAGTGCTTCATCGTCACTTCCCATGGCAGCTCCATATGAAACATGTCGCCGAGAGGTTCGGAGCACTGGCCCGTGGGCGGCTCATGTATGGAGATGCGATGAAGGAACTGATGCTGAGATTTCGACTCACTCCCATCTACGACGAGACAATCAGGGAAGCACTGATGGAACATTCTGACTTCGACGGCGTGAAAGGAATCTTCAAAGAGATCAGGGAAGGAAAAATTGACCTGAGATTCTTCAGATCCAAAGACAAGCCCACACCACTAGCCTACCACATCCTCTATCGACACGTTGACATCCCTGAGCTAATCGCACCGGAGAACGTTGCCACGGACAATATGACTAGACTCCGCATTTCGATCGAAGGACGATCCATCGACATGCTGTGCTTCGACTGCGGCAAGCTCACCAGAGATGCTAGTATAGCAAGTCTTCCAGACCATCCGTTCTGCCAAGATTGCAGCTCCAAGCTTCTGGCTCCACTTTTCTGGTCCAGCGCCTATGCAACGAACATTCTCCACAAAAAGCGAGACAAACAGTCACTGGACGAGAACGAGCAGAAGGCTTTGACCAGAGCACGACGTTCAGCGGATCTCGTAATCGCCTATGGGAGGAGAGCGATAATAGCCCAGTCAGTATACGGTATCGGACCGCAGACCGCTGCGAGAGTTCTGTCGAAGATGCATGAAAGCGATGACGAATTCTATAGGGACCTTCTGGAGGCTAAGCTGCAGTTCATAGCAACCAGGCCTTTCTGGAATAACTAGCAAGGAATCTCGTGGAACTCCTTTCGTCCCCATACACTCCAGAACTAAGGCACTTGCCGCGGTATCGGGCCAGGCGGCTCCCTCCACGGTCATTTTTCACATCACCTTCACTAGGCTTCTACGATGGAAATATTAGGCCGGCGTCAGCTACCCCTGGATATTTCAATATCATAGGGGGCCTCTTCCGACTCGGAAAGTGTTTTCTAAGACTGGGGACTTTGAACGGGGAGAGAGAATGCTTCTTCCCTTAGTGACATCTGCGCAGTTGAAAATGCCAACAGACCTAGCGCAACAACACCTCGTGAGTAACTTGTCCGCAAGAGGTCACCGCCATATGCGAATGAATCACACATCTCGCTCTCGCGTGACTGGACCGAAAAGATCGAACCGCCTCCAGGGTACGATTCTTCTAGTATTGTCACTTTCTGTAACGACTCTGATAATCACGCAGGGGACCACAGGCCTAGCCCGCACGGCAGGAGGCCGGAACCAAGTTACGGTTGCTGGCGCCACCTCCTTCTCTTACTCCACGCAATGGGGCTCGTACGGCGGGCCCATAACCCCGAACGGAGTCGCAGTGGATTCATTAGGTAACTTGCTCATCGCTGATGCCAAGAACTATGCCGTTTCCGAGCTTGCGAGAGACGGATCGTTCGTTACCACGTGGGGATCCCAAGGGGTGGGGCCTGGGCGATTCAACAGTCCCCAAGGAATCGCTCGCGATCCCCAAGGTAACTTGTATGTTTCTGATTCATTGAATAACAATGTTCAGAAGTTTAGCTCCACCGGGAGTTTCATCACTTCGTGGGGCTCAACTGGTTCCGGAAACGGCCAATTCAAGACTCCGCTCGGGCTTAGCGTTAACGTCACCGGGTTCGTGTACGTGGTAGACCAGGGAAACCAGCGTGTTCAGATCTTCAGGAATAATGGAACATACGTAGGTTCATTCGGTGGGCTCGGTACGAGTCAGGGCAAATTCCTTAGCCCGTATGGAGTCGCGGTGGATTCGTCAGGATTCGTGTACGTGAGTGATAGCGCCACCAAGTCGAACAATATTACGAAGTTTACCAAGACGGGCAGTTTTGTCTTAACTTGGGGAGGCTTGAATTTCGGGGGCAGCCTTGCGGCACCAGCGATGATGGCCGTCGACAACGCATCGAACATCTATGTCACCGATAACCTTCGAGGTGATGTGGAAAAGTTCGACACGACGACTGGCAATCTCATCTTGATGTGGGGGTCTACCGGTGGATTGCCTGGACAGTTCAACAACCCGGTTGGGGTAGCCGTTGATTCTCAGCAGAACCTGTACGTTGGTGATTCAAGCAACTCTAGAATCGAGAGATTCTCCGCTAGCACAGGAGCGTACATTTCAAGTCTCACGTATCCAAGATTTGGATTGTTTTCCAGTCCTTATGATGCAGCCGTGGACAGTTCGGGCCGTGTTTACGTTGCTGACGAGTCAAATAATCGAATACAAGTGTTCGCCGCGTCTGGAACTTTCCTATTGGCGTGGGGAACGACTGGCAATGCAGCCGGCCAGTTCAACGGTCCTTTTGGAGTTGCCGTAGACCACAGCGGTAGCGTCTATGTTTCAGATTATTCCAATAACCGAGTTGAAAAATTCCTTTCGAACGGTACCTTCACTAGGGCATGGGGATCCTTTGGAGTGGGCAACGGACAGTTCAACGGTCCATACGGTGTCGCGACAGACGGTTCAAACAATGTCTACGTGACAGATTATTCAGGTAATCGAGTGGAAAAGTTTGACGGCTCAGGAAATTTCATCATGACTTGGGGGTCGTTCGGGACTGCTAACGGCCAGTTCGACAGTCCAACTGGCATCGTTGTAGACGCCTCAGGCAACGTGTATGTAAGTGACTCATTGAACAATCGCATCGAGAAATTCAACAGCTCGGGAGGATTCCTCATCTCATGGGGATCTCAAGGTCCCGGAAATGGGCAGTTCAGTGTCCCTGGACACTTAGCCCTGGATTCAGCTGGGAATGTCTATGTAGCCGATACTTTCAACAACCGAGTCCAAGAGTTTGCTGGCAACGGCATGTTTCTCACATTCTTCGGGACCGCGGGGTCCGGAAATGGACAGCTTGTAAGTCCGAATGGGCTGGCCGTCGACAGTTTAGGAAATGTCTACGTAGCCGATACTGGAAACTCAATAGGAACGAGCAATAACCGGGTTGAAGCTTTCTCCCCTGTCATTGCTGAGCCGCCCCCAACCTCGGGGGGCGCTGGGGGACGCCGCGCCTATCTCCTATGAGAGCTGACCCGCAAACCCATAGAAAGAAGCATCAATATTGTTGACCCTCTTATCGGAAAAGGTCTCTTCTACAACATTCTTGAGGAAGGGACCGGTTCCCAGTTTGGCGGCTAAGACAGCGAGGA
>WNGM01001997.1_pt1 | contig 22459 bp, 15 predicted proteins | sample 5400571 | NCBI WGS metagenome assembly WNGM01 (sample SAMN13153378, study PRJNA577476) | soil metagenome | isolation source: 100 cm soil or saprolite under Garry oak tree replicate 2 | place: USA:California | collected 2016-06-15 | reverse complement strand
CTACACGCCTGGAAGGAAGCACACAAGCTCTCCATGGTCCCCTCTGAGGAGCACTATGCCACTCTGGTCACCCTCGTCCAGCGCGCCGTTACCCTGGTGCGTGGCCCCTTCCTCGATGGCTTCTGGCTGGGGGAGGACGTCCCCTTTGACGCGTGGCGCGAGCAGCAGCAGCGCCAGTGGCAGGTGCGACTGCTCCTGCTGCTGGATCGGCTCTCCTCCTGGCAAGAAGCCGCTGGGGAGTTTGAGCCGACCAGGGCCACCCTCACGCGCTGGGTGGCGCTCGATCCGCTGGCAGAAGAGGCCTCCCGGCGCCTCATGCGCATGTCCCTGGCACGAGGGGATGCGGCTGCCGCCTTGCAGGTCTATGCCTCCCTACAGGCGCACCTGGCCGAGGCGCTGCAGATCACGCCCTCCCCGGAAACGGTTGCCCTGGCGGAACACAGTCGCGCGCTGGCGGCGGGTCTCAGGAGCGCCCCCGTCCGGCCGACCACAGCGGAAAGCCGCCCCCCATCCGAGCTGGTTGCCCCGCTGCTGGGGCGGTCTGCCGCTTTCCGCCACCTCGTCGGGCGCTTTCAGCAGGCTAGGGCTGGTCAGCCGCAGGCGGTACTGGTGATGGGCGAGGCGGGCATTGGCAAAACGCGGCTGACCAGCGAGTTTGTGGCCTGGAGCAGAGCGCAGGGGGCAGAGGTGCTGCGTGGGCATGCCTTTGAGATGGGGGGACGGCTGCCCTACCAGCCACTGGTCGAGGCCCTGCGAGAGCGCCTGGAGGCGGAGAACGCGCCGGAGGATCTGCTGGAAGACATGTGGCTGGCGGAACTTTCGCGCTTGCTGCCGGAACTGCGGGTGCGCTATCCCGACCTGCCGACTCCCACTGAGGATGAGCTGACCGCCAAAGCACGGCTTTTTGAAGCGGTGGCGCGGCTCCTCGATGCGCTGGCACAGCGCGCACCGGTGGTGCTGCTCGTGGATGACCTGCAGTGGGCGGATGAGGCCTCCTTGGACCTGGTACGCTACCTGGGACACTCCTGGAAGGAACAGGGCAGCCGGGTGCTGTGGCTTTGCACGGTGCGCAGTGAAGAGCTGGAGCTCAACCCTCAGCTTTCCGCCCAGTTGGTCAACCTGGGACGTGATCTCCCTGTGACGCAGGTAGCGTTGCAGCCCCTCAGCCAGGCGGAGACGCTCCAGCTCATCAAGGCGCTTGTCGGGGAGGGGGAGCCTGGCACCAGGAGTGGAGGTGAGCGGCGCGAACACGGTTCTGCTCGACCCTCGCAAGTTGGAGCAGGAGCAGCGCCTTCACACGCGCGGGAGACGAAGCTTTCGGTGCTGGCCGACTTCCTGTTTGCGCAGACGGGGGGGCAGCCGTGGTACCTGCTGGAGACGCTCAAGCTCTTGTGGGATCGGGAACTGTTGGTGCCACGGCTGGGAGCGGATGGCACCTGGCGGCTGGAGCCGAGCGTGGACCTGGCGGCGTCGGTTGCGCAGGAGGGGTCCCGACGCGAGCTGTTGCCGCCCTCGGTGCGCATGCTGATCCAGGCACGCCTGGCCAGGCTCACTCCGACAGCGCGTCGGCTGGTGATGGCCAGCGCGGTACTGGGGATCCAGGCGACCGCCCAGCATCTCTGGCAGGTGACTGAACTGGGCAGCCTGTCCTCCGGTCAGGGAACGCACGCAGGCGTGGAGGCCCTGGAGGAGGCCATCAGGAGTGGCATCCTGCGTAAGGAGCAAGCCTGGGCAGGTCGTCCGAGCAGCTATCGCTTCGCACATGACCTGATCCGCGACGTGGTCTATACGGACCTGGGCGAGGCGCGGCGGCAGGTCTTGCACCAGCGCGCCCTGGCCGTGCTTGAGAGTGCAGGAGCCAGGGCCGCCGAACTGGCGTATCATGCGCTCTCAGCCGGAGAGGTCGAGGCTGCCTATCGCTTCAGTGTGCAGGCCGGGGTGGAGGCGGTGGGCGTCTTCGCCGTCGCAGACGCCATTGGGCATTACGAACAGGCGCGCGCCTTGCTACAGGCACCACAGCGAATACAGACTGAGCTTTCGGCCTCGGAGGTCGAACGCCTCTATGTCCATCTGGGGCGGGCCTATGCCGACCAGAACGCCTGTTGCCAGGCCCAGGAGGCGTATGAAGAGTTGCTCACCTATGCGCAGCGCCAGCGTCAGTTCACGCTGGCTAGCCTGACCCTCAACCGCCTGGCTATCCTGGCCGTCCAACAAGCGAGCGATAAGCCAAAGGCTCGCGCGCTGCTTGAGGAAGCTCTGCACATGGCCGAGATCAGTCAGGATCAGCGGGCGCTGGCGGAAACGGAGTGGAACCTGGCCCAGATCACGACCGCCGCTTGGGAGGACCCAATGAGTGCCTTATCCCATGGACAGCAGGCGCTCTCCCTGGCACGCGCACTACACGACGAGGAGCTGGAAGCCAGAAGCCTCTCCTCACTGGGATGGATCCATCTTCGTGCAGGAGACTTTGAGGAGGTCATACCCTGTTTTGAAGCGTCCCTGGCGCTCTACGCGCGACTTCACACCGAGCAGACCGCTTCGCAGGAGCTGTCACTTGCACACTTTCTCAGTGGCGCTCCGCTCACCCAATCCTTGACGAATCGCGCGGCAGAAGCCTTTTGCTGGGCGTTCCTGTCTCTCGCACAAGCGCATGTTGGGCAGATGCTGGGAAGTATTCGTAGTGGTCGCAGGGCGCTCGCGCTCTCACAAGAGACCAGGAACGTCTGGGCACACTTCATCGGTACGTTCGCCCTAATGCATGCCTTACTGGATACGGGGGCCTACGAAGAGGCATTCGAGCTCATGCAAGACATTGTCGCGCCAGCGCGGACCCTTCCTCCGACGCTCCTTTTCCAGCGCTTTCTCACGGCCCAGGAGAGGACGTATCATGCCTTGCAGCAGTGGGAAGAAGCGCGCAGCATACTTATAGAGGCAGATGCTGTGGCCGAGACGTTAGACCTCGGACGATTACAGGCGCTCTCCCTATCGCAGCTGTGCATGAACTATGGCGTGACAGGGGAATGGGAAGCAGCCTACCACTATGCCGTGCAGGCCATCGCCATACGGAAGAGATCTGAGAGGGCATTGAACATGCTGGATTTCTCCCGTCAGTATGAAACGGAGGCCTTATTGCGTGCGGGCGATGAGATCCAGGCACGAGAAGAAGTGCGACGCCTGGAGGAACGTCCAGGGCCCAATCGACGCTTCCGCATTCCCTCTCTCCGGTCGTCGGCGATCCTCGCCGCGTGGGAGGGGGAGAGGCAGCGAGCCATCGGCCATTTGCGCGAGGCCGCTCAGCTAGCAGCCGAGATCGGTTTGCCAGGAGAACAGTGGCAGATCCAGGCAGCGTTGGGAAGAGTGTATGAGACAGCGGGTGAGCAGGGGCAAGCGCGCACCGCGTTTGGGGAGGCAGCAAGGATCATCCAGGAACTGGCACAGGGCATCAAGGATGAGACGCTGCGTGTGCGCTTTCTAGCCGGGCCGCAGATTCACCCGGTGCTGCAGCACGCCCAACGCCTTGCCACCTCGATCCCGGACGACCACACGGAGCCAGGTGAGCTTTGATTCTCGAGGTTCAATTCATTGTACGAGCAAATCACAGTCATATGTATGGCTCAGGGAACACCTTTATTTTGCCCGTAATACCCGTTCAAGTGTCCCAGCAGCAGTTTTGGGAACAACTTAAATTTAAATTAATCTCATATATTCGAGCGTGGAAGAGGCCCTTTTTGGGAATGACTTTATTTCTCTGCTACAGTTGCCCACGAAGAATAAAATTGCGGACTATAACCATGTTGTCCTCTGAATAATTTACTCAGAGGACAACATGTGATTTTCCCGTAATGTGTGGTATATAGATAAAATAAAGCTTTACACTGCTAGGCCAGATTCACAAGACAGTAAAGCTATGACCAGTCCCTATGTCTGTTTAAGTCCTCATCAAATTCAAGCATTTTTTGAAAATATTGTATTTCTCTTTTTGCAAAATGTCGGACCCGGAAGTGGTTATCCTGAAGCCAAGGGGATAAATCTTCTATACGCTTTCTATGAAATTGAGTTGAGGAATCCATTGGAGTGCTTAAGAGGGGTGTGCTAGTGATAGCACCGCTAATGGCGCTCAGTGTAGATTCTTCATCTGTACGTATAATAATTTCTCTGCTTAAATCGTAGAAAGCCTGGCCATCGTTAAACATGAACAAAATCTGCGCAACAATTTTTTGTTTTTGGGTATCCTCCAACACTACCCACTCTAGCAAGACATTGTAGAGAACTTCGTCCAAATAGCCCGCAATAGTTGCCAACATCTGTGATGTATTGCTGTATAGAGCAGATTCTTCATTTAAAGCCCAGTCACGGATGCGTTCAAGAACTTTACGATATGTTGGACTGGATCGTACACAGTTCAAGGGAAAAGTGAATCCGAAAGGGATGGCACGATAGTGTTCGTTTCTGCGTTTATGCATGGCGCCGTTCATTACACGTAGCTCAAAAAAATCTACAATTAGCATCGGCTCAAACTGCCCCAAGCGATCCAAACATCGTTCGATAGAGTAGTCAAAGCTGGGTAAGCGCTCAAAATTTTGAATAATATCAAAATAGTCTTGCTTATTGGTTATCTCAATATTCCAACCATCATCGTTTTTTATATCCGGTTGAACTAAAAAATCTGCCACTCGATGCAGGATAACATCATTGCCACGTTTTGCTATTGCTTTAAGTAGATTTATTGCCAAAGTTGGATGGTGGGGAGCAAACTCTGGAATTAATTGCAAAACATTCCAATCGAGCTGTGGAGAGCTCTTATTAATCAGATTATGAAATAAATTCCAATCAGCTTCCTGCAACTTATCCCATTCTATTGAGTGATAACTTCTTACAGCAATGCTGAACAGTAACTCATCATCACTCATGACCCACGAATTAACATATGCCTGAGCCTTGTCCTGGTTGCCGCGACGGAGACCAGTCAATAGATAGCCAAGATGATTTTTGAGTGCAGGGCTGTCTGACAATGTTAATTCTATCAATTGGTCAATAAGATCGGGTTGACGTTCTCCAAATTTTTCCATCAGAACATCGAACCAGTACATATCATCATCCTGGATAGCTTCGTGTGCTTGTTCCGCTACGTTCGATAGATCATTAATCTTCTCTGTTATATTTGCCTCAGAGATTTCCTCCAGATATGTTTCGATTTGTTGTACGTGCCTCTGTTCATTTGCTCGCCAATTCAGTCGCTCATCCAGGTTTTCGTACCGGAAACGACCAACAAGTAAACGGTAGAGTTGATAAAGGTGATGGTTGTTCAGAAGCTGTTGTATTTGTAAGAGGTCTTCTCCCTCGTATTTTCCGATATACTTTGCATATAAGAGCCAATTAGCAACAGCATCTAAGACTGGTAATTCAGTGCTGATTTCTGCTACTTCTGCTAAAAAACAAGCAGTTGTGACACAGCCGGGCTGTAACCATTCTTTGATTTCTGATGAGATCTCAATGTCTGATCCAGCATAGGGTATAGCTCCTTCCCATGCTTTTACAATTTTCATGCGCTCTAGGAGATGGGTAGATAGCTGATACATTTTGTGGAGTAAACTTAAAGCTTGCTGGCGTATTTCTTGTAACAAATCATTTTTTGTCAGTGCCCCCCACTTTATCATGATAGTAGAAGGTTTTGTTAGATCATCTTCGGTCCCTTCCCATCGCATACTAAGCATTGGTGCAATCAGAGCAATACTGACATCTAGATTGCCAGAAAAGTTTTGTTCAATCCAGCGGTTGATATGTTTCAACAGTGTTAGCTGGACCGCATATGGTTTGCCCGGTATAAACGCAGCGATACCAGCCAACGCGTGCTTTGCTTTGTCGCGTACAGCCATATAAACTTGTTCATCGGGTCTGTATGTCGCAAGTTTGTGAAGGCAAGTAATAGTGTCCTCTAAGCCTCGTCCGTATATGGTTTTGCCCAGGAGGTCTATAACTTGATTCAAAACCATTTCATGACTAATTTCGAAGTTGCCCCAGCCGGGATAACGGATAGATTCGGGTGCCAGTGCCGGACCATCAATAATATTTACAATAATTGCTAGAATATCGTCAGGACGGAAATAAGCTATATCTTGTAGCAAAGTCAGTGCCTGTAATTTACCAGCGTTTCCCTCAGTTTTGATCGCCTGAGAGTATAAATCAAGTAAATCTCCTAGTAGCGCACCAGCTTCCAGCGAATCACCGTTTGCTTCAGCTGCGGCTAAACGTTTTAGAATGTCTTTAGGCTTGAACTTAATGAATGGCTCGATAATAAACTGGTCATAATCAACCAGCTTTGTTTGTGGGTCAAAAAAATGGTGAAACAGGATGTGGTCTGCTAAAACTTCAGAAGCGATAGTTAGTACGGTTCCAGACCGAACTACCAAACCTATGTTCTGGAGTTTCTTTAAGATACGATCTCCCATCTGCTGCGAAAGCTCAATGATCTGATGCACTTGCTCCATCAAAGCTTGATTATGCGTTTCGAGTGAGCCTAATGCTGCAAGTATTTCAAGATACTTGATGTAATCCTCGTAACGCGCCTCATCAATTCTGGCAAGATCTCGAATAATATCATCAAGGTAATGAGTGAGTACTTGATCGCGCCTGAGTTCTGTTATCTGAGCGCCGCGATGGAAGAGGCGAGCTGCAATCAAAGCAAAGAGCGGATTCCCATCGGCAATTCTTACTAGAGCATGGCGGATATTTTTATTGGCAATCGTGCTCGGTGGCTGCTGTAAGAGTTGGTCTATATCACCATTTGTAAGTAAGCCAACTTCAATAAAGCTAATGCGATCACCTTGCAATGGCGATAGATCGCCAATCACCATATCTTTAAAGCCTGGGCGTGTGGCGAGAACAATTGTCACTTTACCAGTCAAGTCAGGATTAACTAAGACTTCGCGGATGTGTGGCAGAGGCGTGAAGCGATGGGCGTCGTCGATCACGAGTACAAGACGGCTCTCTCGATCCAGGGAGGCAATAGCGTCTTCGACAGATTCGGCTTCAGTGCGAAGGAACCAGACCTTAGTTCCTGGTGGAACGCATTCTGGTAAGGAGAGCAATACACGGGTTTTGCCGATACCACCTGATCCGTAGAGCACAAGCACTTGGATATCTCTCGCCAGTTGCTCTCTCAACCTTTCAAAAAGTGACCCGCGCCCTACCAGTATTCCTTCGTGCCTGACAAGAGCCTCTCGCTCTGCTCGTTGGTAAAATTGTTCTGGCGTGAGCAGGGTTCGCAGGGGCAGCGTCTCTCGCACTAACCGGGCAATAGTTTCAAGAGCGTTAGTATCTAGTCCATTGAAAACATGTACGGCGTTTCCGTCGCCTGTGATAATAATTGCGTCATTAGCATTACCACTGATTGCTACGGCGCGCTCACCAACAGCGATAGAATACTGGTTGTTTTGCAGTGTATCCCGTAAGAGTTCTTCGTCGTCGGATGATGTTTTCCCTGCAATTAGCCGTTCGAGCGCTTTTCGAACCTCGTGTAGTGCAGTCTCGTCAGCCACAATTACTGCCTTTCTCGTTCCTGGCGCACAGTATTCTGATCGCCACTAATGATCGTACTCCCTGAGGCATTGCCGCCAATACTAATATTGCGTTCACCCAGCTTATTGGGTTGAATGTTGGATTGTTGGGGGGCAGCAGATGCTTCGACATCCATCGGAATAGACTCAATCAAAGCTCTGGCATAGGCAGCCGCAACAGCTGCGGCGTATCCTTGCCACATATCGTTTTTATGTGAGTCACAGTAATCACAGATCCCTCGGATAAGGAGGTATCCAGCGTCCCCACTCATCCATGTTGCTGTAGCAATTCCAGATCCTTCCATCTCTATCGCCCGAACTTTGTACTCATCCCGCAAGCGATCTCGCAACTGGGGCTCTTTCAGCAACATGTTCGATGACCCAATCAAACCATAGTGAAGCTTTGGTTGTCGAGAAACACGCTTTGCGTCCTTTGGATGAGGTATAATCTTACTCGGATCGTGAGAATCATAAAGTATATCCTTCGTATTTGGTGGCCGTACCGCGTTTTCAAGAGAAGTAGCGCGGGTAATATATTGCTCCCAGGGTTGTTCTGTGCGGATTCTACGTGCTTCCAGAAAGCGCACTGCTTGCTGCAAACGAGCCGAAGGGGGAGGGTCTATGGCACGAATAGTAAATTGCTCACGCGGAGGTTCTCCTTTAGAAACAATCTGCTCAAGCTTGCCAAGATCAAACTGCATTACACCAGCATCCATAGAGATGACAATATCACCAAGTCTCACATGGTTCTCTGCGTTGTTTGGACCCGGTACGCCCCCCGCTATTCCGACCATCAGTATATCGCTGATAGTAGGAAAGCTACGGAGGAGATTGCTAGAGACAGCAGTGGCGGGGTTATTTCCCATTCTCGGTAACAATGTCACTACAACTGGATGTGGACCGATATTACCAACTGTGTAGCGCCCTGAATCACCAGGAATTGTTATATCATCATGCTGGTCAAGCATTACCTCGACAGCAGCAAATTCTTTGGGGAGTGCAGTGACTATAGCGAATCGATATTGACTTGCATTTGTAAGCATTTCTCTCATCAATTCCCCCTTTTTAATAGATTACAGAGGGAGAGTTCCAGTGGCGTTATCTCAAGCCTTTCACTCAATATCTCAAAAGTTTTTGTACCGTATGTGGCACAAAAAACCTCAATGGAAGGGCTTCATGGATTATTTTTGTTTCCTATACACTGTAGGGCTTCTTTGACCAGTTCTTCTGCCCCTCTGTTCACGAACTCTTCGTTTTTATAGTGCAAACGTTTAAAAAACCAATCCAGGATAAAAGGGTTAGAGCGGCGATTGTAGTAAATTTCATCCTGAAGATTTCTGGATCTCTTGTCAATCTCTTCCATAGGAAGCTTGTTGTGTATCGCATCCTCCCATAACTCCTCAGCGTATTTCCTCAAGTCGTCCTTTTCGCTTGCAGCTTCCGTAAGCACGACGCTCACACTCAATACTATCCATAAGCAGGAAAGTAATCATCAAAGATGAGCCGCCAATAATAATAGGCATCTTCGATCTTTTCTCTCGCTGCGCTCTCTTCTGCCTTTTTTGCCCGTGAATACGCGGTCTCAAGCCGATTTACTACATCATTGATTTTATCATCTGTATCCAAATATTTCCCCACATCAGGATTATAGCCAACACCCGCAGGATCAGGTAAATCGCGTTTTATCCAGGCTTGGGCATTGCCAAAGAAATAGCTCAACGCTGATGGATAGTAGGTGATGGCATACCCCTCTAGCACTTTCAGACTGAGACATTCTAAGTGAAATGACCGAAGAGACCTGCCGTTCTCCTTATTCCACGCTTTCAGCATTTTAAGAAATGGAATGAGTGTATAGTCATGCGCTTTATTGGCTTGACTCCATAGGTCGATATGCTTTTTCGGATCAGTAGATATCCACCGCTTCAGTCCTGAGTCAGCAATGAAGTATCCACCACCTTGCAACTTAAAAGCCGGAACAACATCAACTTCAAAATCTTTGAAGAAGATGGTGACAGCCTGCCCATTTCTACTGACTTGCGGTGTGGTATAAGTCTTTTTCAAGACGTCGCGCACTTTGTCGAGAATATACTGTTGTCCATCCACCTTATAATATTCTGAGCTTAATACAAAAAATATATCGATATCAGCATCTGAAAGCGGGGAAATCATTGTATTACGCATATAGGAGCCTGTTAAAAAGTCATCCCATACAACAAATCCTTTTTTAACAGCGTCTCTGACATTTTGCTGACGTGCTGAGACAGTTGACGCTTGCAGGTCTGTGATCTCAAGCCTTGAACTAAGCTCGTTAAACCCTTGTGTTACCGTACGTGACATAAATGTTGCTCCCATAGTTTTGTCAGTCATCTGTCTAGCAAACTCTTTACAAGACTGCTAGTAGCCAAAACAATAGTAGCACATTTGTTCCCTGTTACACAAGTAAGCCTACTATATCTAGTACTTTAAGAGCAAGCAGACACAATATATTGTGTCAGAAGTGGTATAAACTCCCTGCAAAATAGGTGTTTTCATCTGCTTCTATGTCTGGCATAGACATCGCACTTCCTAAAGGTAGGAGGGAAATGCACCCGAAAACAGCAGATTCCACCAATAGAATGCATCACTAATTTTCCCTGCTTTTTCAGCCTGCCGTGCTTTTTCGGCTCGTCCTAATGCAGTTTTAAGTTTCGAGAGAGCATCAGATCTCTGAGCGTCCGATGAGCAGGGTGAGATATGCCCAGAAATGCCCTTCGGATCTTTGAGTGCAGCAAGTTGATTATCCCAGAGCGACTTGAAGACATTTCTGAGATCCCAGGAGTAGTCGATAAAATCCTGGCGAGAAGCATATTTTGCAACGCGCATTTCTAAGTAGAACGAGCGAATGGGTACACCACGATAATACTTCCATGCTTTCAAAAGTCTCACAAGGGGTTTGACCTTACCGCCCAACTCTTGGTCGACTTGATCAACATAATTATTATGAGCATCCGGACTTGAGCGCATCCAGCCACCACCACTATCGGGAATCTTGTAAATGTGGTTGCCGTCTTTATCTCGTTTAACAAAATCTGCGGGTACGATCTCTGTAGACTCAGATGCATCCGTTCCAAAGCATACCTTCACAGCCGGTGTACTAATGGAAACATCCGTACCCTGAAAATGATCTATGAGTGCCTTTCGCACTTCCTGTAAAGTTGTAAATGAATTTTGTTTGAGGTTTTCTGCGGGAATGCAGGCAAAGTAGTCTACATCACTATAGCCCTGAATGCTTGTTCCATTACCAAAAGAGCCAGTGCGAAAGAAGCGATTCATCTCAAAGTTGCTTTTTAAGCATGCCTCGATAGAAGCCCTATGGCTTTTTGCCGCTTGAGACTCGCCACGTGTTGGCGTAAGAGTTCCATGAAATTCACGAAATCCTTCATCTACTGTTTTTGCCACCTTTAGTTCTAACCTTATCTGCCGCAGACGATTAAATCTTTCCCTTTGTAGAAGAATATCCTCGCAAAAGATCCACTAAATAACCGCCTTCCCTCCCAGATCCTCCGCGAGAGCTATGAACTGCTCCAGGGCGTTTTGCAAATCCTCGACAATTTTAGCAGCAATTTCACCAGGCGGGGGAAGTTTGTCTGCTCCCTCCAGGCTCTCGTCGCGCAGCCAGAAGAGATCCAGACTGAGCTTGTCGCGCTTGAGCAGCTCTTGATAGCTGAAGACACGGAAACGCTCGCTCTCCTGGCGCTGGCGGTGGTTCTCGGGATGATAACAGGTCACAAAGTCTTCAAGATGCGCACGTTTGAGCTGGTTGGTGCGCAAAGTGAAATTCATGTTGGTGCGCAGGTCATAGACCCACAATCGCTCGGTTTGCGGTTTGGGGCTTGCCGGGCGTTTGCCAAAAAAGAGTACATTGGCCTTGACGCCCTGGGCATAGAAAATGCCGGTGGGCAGGCGCAGCAGGGTATGTACGTCGCAGGTTTGCAGCAAATTGCGCCTGATAGTCTCACCCGCACCGCCCTCGAAAAGTACATTATCTGGCACAACAACCGCTGCGCATCCGCTGGTCTTGAGCAGCGAATAGACATGCTGCACAAAGTTCAACTGCTTGTTGCTGGTTGTGGCCCAGAAATCGTCCCGGTTGATCGTAGCGGCCTCTCGCTCGTTGGAGCCATTGCCGCCATTCTTTTTACCGTTACCGGGACCCAAGCTCAGGCTGCTCTTGCGTCCAAATGGAGGATTGGTCAGCACCATGTCAAAATATTCGCCTGGTTTAGCGCGCAGACTATCTATCACGTGAATAGGCGGCTCTGGGGCGTTCTCATCCCCGATCCCGTGCAAAAACATGTTCATGACACATAACCGTGCGGTACTATCGACAATCTCCCAGCCTTGAAACGCCTGGTTTTTCAAAAATTTACGCTCTTCGCGTGTCATCTCATAGTGATGCGAAATATAATCATGTGCAGCTAGCAGGAATCCCCCGGTTCCGCAGGCGGGGTCGCAGATCTTCTGCATCGGCACTGGTTGCATCACATCCACAATCGCCTGGATTAACGCGCGCGGAGTGAAATACTGGCCTGCGCCGCTCTTGGTATCCTCTGCGTTCTTCTCCAGCAGCCCTTCATAGGCATCGCCTTTTACATCGGCTTCCATCGTCGTCCACGGGATATCATCAATTAGGTCCGCTACCAGACGGCGCAAGTGGGCAGGATTCTGGATTTTGTTGATGGCTTTGCGAAAAATAATACCTAGCATACCTGTCTTTGATCCCAGCTGCTCCAGAATATGCCGGTAATGCTTTTCCAGCTCGTCGCCATCTTTTGCGCGCAGCGTTTCCCAGCCCAGGTCCTTAGAAATGCGCGACGGCTCGTTATAGGGCGGCTGGGTGCGCTCATAAGCCATCTTCAGAAAGAGCAAGTAGGTCAATTGCTCCACGTAGTCACCATACGACATGCCGTCGTCGCGGAGGATATTACAATAATTCCAGAGTTTTTGTACGATATATTGTGTGTGGGTACTCATAGCAAATATACATTCCTTTCTCTTCCAGGCTCCACTCTCCATCTTCCATCAAAGAAAAGAACGCAGTGTTCCTCTCTTCCCCTTGCATTTTCAAGCATAAACTTTTGCACACACTCTCGCCAAAAAAGTACAGGAGGGCTAGTACCCTCCTATCAACGTGCTCTAAACCCTGCAAACGATCCCGTTTTAGAACATATATACAATGATACCCGCCCGCTATGAAGCTGTCAACAGCCGATCCACCCAGGACCATATAGGATCATCATTGCGATATTCTTTTAGATAAGCTCTGGCGGTCATTGAGTATTCAGCGTCTGGGGCGATCATACGTCCAAGTTCCTTGGCTGCTCTTCTCGCAACGGCCTGAGCTGACCGGTCATGCTCCTTTTCCCACTTTTTCTGAAAACGCTGGTAATCATGGACGAGTCTATACACATGATTATAAATTCTCCGGCGCACCCTTACCAACCTGCTATGATCGAGATGATAAAGTCTTATTGATTCTTTTGCTCGTCGATAATCTCCAGACTTCTGCTCTTTCTCTACCGGCTCTTCCTCTGTCGAACCTGGGAGTCCATCACGCGTGAAGGTGAGCAATACAGGATCATTGTGCTCTGTAGGGTCGAGTAGTACAGGACCTTCCTTTAACAGGTCCTCGTAATCCTCGCATTCGTTTTCATCCAAAATCCTGTGCTTTTCACCGTCTAACAATGGAAAATAATTCCCCTTACCCCCAGGTATGCCGGTTTCAGGATCAGTAAACTGGCTATTACAGTATCTACAGGCGAAACGCCAGTTGCGCCAGTCAAACCCAAGCCACCAGTAGCCTGGATGGTCGGTGTCCGTGACACCCGCTTTAGGTCGATAGTGATCGATATCGCCTGGAATGCGATGAGTCGAAGTTTCACAATACCAGCACTTATCGTATGAAAGTGCTCTATAATGCTCTTTGACATCACTCCAGAGATGGCTATACTTCACGAATATATCGCTACGCGTCTTGCCATCTGGTAAATTTCTGAGTTCCTCCTCAGCTTTGCGCAAGCGCTCTCTCCATTTTTCTGAAGATCGCTTTTGATGAGGAAGCCTGCCTGGAGGCCAATCCTCTAGCTCTTCTAGCCGCTCGATATCGATATATCTCATCTCCAATGTCCCTCTGCGATCAGTTCGTTAATGATTGCATCGATCATGCGCGCACGTTCCTCCCGTTGCTCAGGGGTCAGGACTACTTGTCCTCGAGTATCTGCATCCTCTTGGCGATTAACTAATTTTTTGAGGAAAGCGGCGTAGTCCGGGTCATCGTCCGCTGTATTGAAACCAAGGCTATCAAGCTTATCAGTCAACTCACCTAACTGGTGCTGCTCTTCCTGGGTCAACTTCTCTTTTGCCGCCAACACACGCAGCTTATCAAGCGACTCCTGAGTTGGTGGATCTAGGGCAGAACGCAGCCCGAACATCTCGCTGGTAAGAATGCCAGCGAACCCCATTCCCTGGGGGTTCTCACGCGGCATTTCCACGTATACGCGACCATCCGCGTTGTTTCGCTGCATAATGCGTACTTCTTGCCGCTTCAGTCCGGCAATGACTAGTGGGTTATGCGTACACATAATCACTTGGCTGGTTGGCTGTTCTCCTACAACCCGATCCATAAAGTTGAGGTACTGCACACTCCAAGCCGGGTTCAGGTGCGTATCCGGCTCGTCTAGCAGGAACAGCGCCTGATCTTCTTTGGTAAAACGCAGCAACCCTAGCACCATCAGCAACTGTTGCTCTCCCTCACTCAGGTCGCGAAAGGTCAGGGAGCCGTCGGCGTTGCGCCTTTGTAGGCGAATTCTGACTTCGCTGAGGATCTTGGATATATAGGTGCTTTCAAGAGCTTTGAAGAATTCCTGCTGACTTCTATAATGCGCGAACAGCCGTTTAAGATCATCCACGCCGCGCAAGTAGAGATAGAGATGTTCCAGCGTGGTAGTGCTGGCAAACTCCGGTGTGATGCGCACTTTCAGGCGCATGGGTGCAAAAGCTATTTCGTAAAGATAGGCGAGTAACTGGCTCACTACACCGCGTGCGTGCCAGAAACGCGGATCGCCTAATTTTTTATTCCAGCGTGGTCGGGGTTCCCGCATGATAAAAAGCACCGACCCCAGTTTTTGGATCCCAAGCAGTTGGTCGAGAAACTCATGAACACTCTGCTCTCCCTCTACTTCAGTAAAAAACGAGAGCAGGGCGAACTGGCTATGTACCGGGCGTGCGTAGAGCAAGGGGCGTAGAGGCTTCTCCTCGCCTCGCAACAGAGCGTGATAGAATCGATCCTGGTGCTTGTCAAAATGCTTCTCCATACGATTGCTAGGACCGGAATAGTAGCCAAACACATAGCTGGGCAGGTATTGCCGCTCGCTATCTCCATGAAACTGGTTGTACGGTATTGCCCTTGGCATTTCATTACGCACGCGCACAGTAATCTGTACCTGCTGGCGTTTATTAGGGCGTGCAGGATCAGCGTCGATATGAATTTCATTGCCACGACACTCGTAATCCAGCCTATATTTGAACATGGGTGTCTCGCCAAGGTCGAGGTCACGGAAAATAATGATCAACGCCTCTAGAAGGTTTGATTTACCAGTACCGTTCTGACCCAGCAATACAGTGGTGAGTGTCTGCTCAAACTCAATAGTAAAGTTCCGCAGATTCTTGAACTCGCTGATCTCCAGTTTGCGCAACTTCATAAGCGCTGCCCTTCACAAAATGCTTTTAAATGTCACCTGCGCGCGGCTTCTGGGTGACTACATGTTCCACAGCTTCGGAGCATCTACGATCTTCCCACTCTGCTCCGCTTCCTGTCTGGCCGCCTCCTCCTCTGCAATATGCGCCAGCGCCTCAGCAGGCGGCTCCAGAGCTTCTAACAACACGTGCGCATCATCCGGGCGCGTCTCCCTGGTCAACACATTTTCATTGGTATGCAGTTCTTCGTAAAACATCTCAACCGATTCCGGCTGCTCATCTACTTTCAGGCCAGCGCGCTTGAACAGATCATCAGGCGGCAGCGGATGCCTGGCCTCGACCAGCGTCTTATACAAACTAGCCTTCCCGACCTGGCGTTTTTGCGTACTCTCGACCTGAACTCGCTTTCTAATTATTCTTGTAGTTTTCTCAGTTTCTTCTCGCTTCCTCCGTTCCTCGCGAATACGCTCCAACAGGACACCCGCTGGTTCATCCTCCGGGTCCTGCAGCACAAGCCGTCCTGTGAACGCCTCGTGCAGGATACTCTGCCGCTCGTACTCCGCCCGCTTCAAACTGGCCTCAATCGTTTCCTCCATCTGAGCGATATTCGACAACCGCGCCTCGACTTCGGCTACAATTTGTGCTTGCTCGGAAAGCGGAGGAAGCGGGATAGGTAAGCGAGATATTTTATTTACACTTAATGTATAGAGGCCTGTAGTTGAGGCTGCAACGTCCATAACCCGTCGATTACCTTCGGGAGAGTTCCAGTAAAAATCTACGTATTTTGGAATAACATGATTTAAACGCACTCTGATAATATGATTTTGATGCACACAATCCTTAATTTCCTCATTCCAAAGAGCACTCCGACCAATTTCTGATTTGCTTCCGTTACCTTCAACAATAAGAAGATCTCCCATTTTTAAGCGTAAAGCTTCTAGTACACGTGGGCTGAAATCCTTCCACAGTTTAAGCGATCAACGCCTTTCCCTGGTAGGTCCATTTGACACGGTTTCTGTCCGTGACTTTCTTGAGGGGTTTGCCATATTGAATGCTCATATGACAGGGCCAACACACGATCAGCGTTTTCCGGCGACGAGCGGCCATGATTTTGGCCCAGCGAGGCTTTGCTCGTCTTCCGTATTGGTCCAAGTCTTTCAGCGCCCGTATGTGGTGGACGGTGATACGGTCATGTGACCCACACAGTTCGCACGTATCGGCAAGCAGCCGTTGTTCCAGTTCTGTCCGACTGTTCCAGACGTGTCGTGGTTGATCGTGAAGTGGTGCCAGGGGTCTTTTCTTGAGTGGGATGCCGCCCCATGTCGCTACCAGTGGGTTTTTCCCTTCTCGTGGGACGATGACTTGCAGTCCCTTGTAGGATTGCTTGCCCGTCCTGAGAGTGGCTTGATATCGCTTGTAGACCTGCGGGACCGTGATCTGGAACTTGCGTGCCAGTGTTTTGGTGAGCGCGACTTCCATGACCCACTTGAGATGAGTCATGCGGTGCAGGTTGTCTGCGAGTTGGTAGTATTCCACGAGTCCCCGGTACTCCGCTTGGAATTGTGCGACGATACTGTAGGCTGTCTCGTGGATGCGTTCGGAGCGATGGACTGGTTTCCCGTTTCTCATGTAGGCTTGGCATTTCTTGCGAAGCACGTCCAGAGGCATTTTTAGCTCGACTTTGCCGTTCACATGCCGTTTCTTTTTCGGGCGGCAGGTGTTCTCGTGGCTGGTCGAGATATGGTAGTTGAGAAATCTTGCCCTCTGCGTTCTGGCATGCGTAATCAAGGTTTTCTCTTCCGAGAGTTCCAGCTTGAGTTCTTCCTGCAAAAACGCTTTGATGCGGCGTTTGATCTCCTCTGCCTCTGTCTTTGGTCCATATGTTAGATATCATCAAAGTCCCTTCTTGCAGAGCAGACTAGCCCATCCAGACACACCTTCTCCTAGCAGGGAGAGCCATTTCCTCCAGTGATGCTACTATTGCACCTGATCATTATCTACCTTCTGGAGGAAATCTATGAGCGAAATCCGCTGGGAACTCTATCCCCTGGTTGCTGTACACGAGCGCTCACGTGCTTGGCTTCAGTTGCAGAGTCACCTGCAACTTGCCCCCACAACGCTCGACGCCTATGGACGCTCGCTGAACGACTTTCTGGCCTTTTGCCAGCGATGCGAGATTGTCCCTGAAACGATCACACGGGAGCAGGTAGCCCTCTACGTCCAGGATCTGGCTCACCGTCCCAATCCAAAGGGGGCCAAAATGCTCTCTATCGAGGGTGGCCGGGGCTTATCGAACTCGACGATGCAACTGCGCATCACCGTTCTGCGCTTGTTTTGTGACTCGCTTGTTGAACGACAGCTCCGCCAGGACAACCCGGTCGGGCGTGGCCATTATGTGCCTGGTAAAGCCTTTGGCGGGGTGCGATCTCGTGGATTGCTCCCTCGATATCAAAAACTGCCGTGGCTCCCCTCCGATGAAGAGTGGCAAAACATGCTGAGGAATCTCGAAGGGGAACTTCTGCGCAATCAAGTGATGCTGCTCTTAGCATACGATGGTGCCTTACGCCGCGAGGAACTCGTCCGACTGGAGATGAGCGATTTCGACTTTGCCTACCAGCAGATCCGCGTGCGAGCAGAGCACGCCAAGAATGGACGCGAGCGCATCGTGGGATATGGAAAAACAACCAGCCGCCTACTACAAGCGTACTTGCGCCAGAGGAGAGCACTCTCGACGAAACATGGTCCGCTCTTCTTGTCAGAGTCACATCGCAATGCATCAAACCCACTTGCACTCGTCACCTGGTCAAAAGTCGTCCAGAAACTGGCCGCGCGTGCAGGACTCCCACGATTTACGACCCATACGCCACGTCATCTTCGGCTCACACATATGGCTCGCGCTCATATGGAATTGCACCAGGTTGCCACCTACGCAGGACACAAATCCTTAGCCTCGACGATGCTCTATATTCACTTGAGCGGAGTGGAGTTAACCGAAGCGGTCAGCAAGAGCTTGGCAGGCTTTGAGCACTGGATCGAGACGAGTCTTTCGGAGAACAAGCCATGAACCGGTCACTCATGCCTCTTGCCTCTTCATCTCCAGCCTCTGGGTGGCCGATAGACGTGACCCAATATGACCGTTCCCCTGACTTGTCTGAAAACGAGCATGCTGAGTTAGGGTGGCTGATGAGCCAGAAGCCGTTTCAGTTGCGTCCGAAAAGTAAGCAGATCCTGCACCGCTTGCTTTTACCGCTTGAAGATGTCTTTGCCGTGACCCACCTTCACCCACACATGTGCCGCGAGACACTACGTGTGATGGCGATGGAAATGCATTATCGGGACAAGACGTTCTGGGCCTGGCGAGATGAAGAGTGGATTGAGATTATTGGATCTTCGACGGCTGCCTTTGGAGAACGGTACGGCAGAACCTACAGAGGACGGCAATTGCATCCTGCTCGCCGAGAGATCCCAGTCATCGCCTATCTGCTTACCACCCCAACCGATATCGATTCGCTGCTTGCGCCTTTCACCATTACCTCCACGGCACGAAAAATCTGGGGAGAAGAGGTTCTTTCGGCCCATGTTCAGCGGCTGACGGCTGTCCTCTCGGCGTGGGGCTATCAAGAAAAACATCCGGTGAAATTGACCGCCTGTATCGCCTATCTGCTCTTACGCAATCGGAGCCCGTATCTGGAAACGCTCACCGACGAGTTGTTAGAAACAGTCAATCAAACATGTCTCATTCCCTCAGTACGAGATCGGCTCTATCAAGTTTCGCGTGCGCTTGCGGCTTTGGGACTGATCCATTGCCCGCTTGCGGACCCCAAAGCGGCGAGGAGACCCAAAACGTCGGAAACAGATGGGCAGATTTCTGAGAGCTGGCTCTGGTGGTGTCGGCGTTGGCGGGATCACAGCCCTGCAGCAGACAAGGGGCACGGCTACTACGCTCTTCTCAAATTCGGCCGATGGTTGAATGCGTGTCATCCCGAGGTGAGTAGCCCTGCCGATTTTACCTATGAGATCGCCGTCTCATTTGTCGCTGCGGTAATGGAAATGAAAGTGGGGGAGTGGATCAGCCAGGAGAAGCGTGCTCGCTTACCTGTTGACCGGCTAGGGCAGCCGTTACGCCCCAACGCGAGGGCCAAGTTTCTCAAGAGTGTGCGGACATTCTTCCATGATTGTCAGGAGTGGAGATGGATTCCCATCCACTTCAACCCTTCCCGGATGTTGCAGGCTCCGCGCTCTTTGCGCAATCTGATCGGCCCAGATCCCAAAGCTGTCGAGCGAGATCGATGGGCGAAACTTTTGTGGGCTGCCATGAATCTGGAGATGGATGATCTTCGTCCGACAGCAGGCAAAGTCCTGATCTATCCACTGGAGATGGTTCGTGCCCTCGCTGTGGTCTGGTGTTTTGCAGCCTTGAGATCAGACGAAATTGTGCGATTACGTGTTGGGTGTGTCAGATGGCAGTATGAAGAGGTGATGGTGCCGGAAACTGGGGAGACCCTGCCAAAGGACGCGATCTGCTTTTTGGATATTCCAGTGAACAAGACCATGACCGCCTACACCAAGCCTGTTCATCCACTCGTTGGGCAACGCATTCACGAATGGGAGAGGGTGCGCCCAAGTGAACAGCCACGCCAGATCGACGGAAAGACGAGCGAAACGGTACCCTTCTTGTTCTCCTATCGGGGAATGCGTGTCGCGAAAGCCTATATCAATCGCTTCTTGATTCCTCTTTTATGCAGGAAGGCCAATATTCCAGAACAGGACAACCGAGGAGCTATTACCAGCCATCGCGCTAGAGCTACCATTGCTTCGATGCTCTACAACGCCAAAAATCCGCTTGATATCTTCCAGCTCCAAAAGTACCTGGGGCACAAGAATCTCTCTTCAACGCAGCACTACACGCAAGTTGACCCCACCAAGCTGGCAAGTCAAGTGACCAAGGCAGGCTACCTGGAGCAGAACCTGGCCACCATAGAAGTGCTCTTAGATCAAGAGGCAGTGCGAAGCGGGGCGGCAGCGCGAGGCGAACCGTGGAAATACTACGACCTTGGGCATGGCTACTGCCTCAACGATTTTTGGGCCGAGTGCAAACACCGGATGGCCTGCGCTCGCTGCCCTTTCTATCGTCCGAAAGAGTCGCTCAAAGACCAGCTCCTGGAAGGCCAGGCCAACCTGTTGCGGATGCTAGAATTTGTGCAACTCTCCGAAGAGGAAAAGTTGCTGGTCACTGAGGGGATTGAGCTGCACCAGGCCCTCATTGAGCAACTCGCAGATACGCCGACGCCAATAGGTCTCACCCCTCGTGAGATGGAAACCCTTTCTGTCGGAGAAACGGCTGTCATTCCAGTACGTGCCGTCCAGCGCAAAGCTCGAAAGACTCGGGACGAATGATGGGCAGGAAGCTTATGCATGAGGGCATGCTGGTTCTGGATCACCACAGACGCTATTGCATCTGGGAACCAGAGAGACCAGCATGCCAAACTATTACCTTGACCTCGGGATGCGCACTGGAAGTCTGGCTCAACCGTGAATGGGTGAGCGGATGTGTGGAAGGCGATGGACAAGACTACTGGCTCTTTGTGAGGACTGGTGGCAAATTCTTGCTCGCTGAGTGGATGAGGGTGCGTTACCGAGAACTCTGGTAGGAAATCAGCAAGAGGACCTGGTTGAAACATCTCCTCTTGCTGATCTCAAGTATTGATTTTTGATGATACATAACGATAAACCCCAGTATCCAGTCGTCCGCATACCGACAGTACCTCAATCGCCTGTAGTCCGGGTCATTGGGGTCCCGTGAAGGCAGGTGTTGTGCTGTTTTTCGCACTCGGCTTGCCTCTGTGTGTCTCCCGGCCTTTCTGAGTTTGGCTACTTGGTTCATGAGGGCCCTGTAGGCAGGATTATCTGGGCGCCTGACTCCTTTAGTGTAAGCTGGAATGAGTGTCTGCTCAATAAACTGGTCGAGTTTGTCGAGGTAGATATTACTGAGGATGGGGCTGCAAATGCCGCCCTGGGGTGCGCCGCTCAGTGTTGCGTGGTAGTTCCACTCTTCCAGGTATCCTGCTTGTAGCAGTTCTCGGATGAGACGCAGAAAGCGTCCATCGTGAATATGCTGCGCCAGGAGAGTCAGGAGGATGTGATGATCCAAGCTATCGAAGCAGGCGCGTATATCGCCCTCCACATACCAGGTGGTGCCCAGCCAGGTGCGATCTATTTGTCTGAGAGCGGTATGGCATCCCCTTTCCGGTCGGAACCCGTGGGAAGAGTCGCTCATGCTGGGTTCAAAGTAGCTTTCCAGAATGAGGCGAATGACCTCTTGCAGTACCTTGTCGGACCAGGTGGGCAATCCGAGCGGGCGCTTCTTGGTCGAGTGTTTTTTCTCGATGTAGATGCGTCGGACGGGGGTCCAGCGGTAGCGTTCCTGTCGTAGCGCCTCAATGATCGCATCAATTTTGGCGAGGGACATGGCGTCTACCGTTTCTGTGGTGCTGCCAGGGGTCAAGGCTCCTGTGTTCCGGTAGAGTTTGCCGTAGGCCATCAGATACAGATCGCGGTTGAAAAGGAGCCGGTACACTCGTTCCAGTGGCAATCCCTTTTTGCCGCGTTCAGAAATGACCTCTAAGATAGTTGTGGCTGAGCGCATCTCGCGCACCTCTCTATGTTAGTGATCGGTCTTCCCTGTCTCGCTTCGCCATGTACGAGGTTACTTGTTCCCTCGCGCGGACTACTATCGAGACTCCGTCGCCTTGAGCCTCTCGGCTGGTAGGCGATCCCGCGTTTGCGTATATCACACGTACGAGCATGACGTAGGCGTTCGTTCGTTTCCTTCAATGAGTTCACTACTCATCGTCCACCGGATAGAGTGCTCTCTCGACTCCACACCATCAAGTGAGAGATTCCGGTGTCTCCGCGCCGAGACGCTGTTCTGTCTGGCGGAGGGCCTACAATTGGACCACTGGAAACTTGACTTCAGCAAACCCAGCTTCACCCTATCACGCGGACGTTGCATCACCTGGGGCGTAAGCGTCTTCTTCCCCAGTGACGCTTCAGTAACATGCTATGGTCCCCTTCATCTTTCGACTTCAGGTCAGTTACTTCGTCCAGAAGTGTTCACTCCAACTTCTCCCGTTTCCAACGGGGATGCGATACGCGCCGACACGGCGCAC
>WNGM01002272.1_pt1 | contig 22465 bp, 14 predicted proteins | sample 5400571 | NCBI WGS metagenome assembly WNGM01 (sample SAMN13153378, study PRJNA577476) | soil metagenome | isolation source: 100 cm soil or saprolite under Garry oak tree replicate 2 | place: USA:California | collected 2016-06-15 | reverse complement strand
CATCGGTCTGAATCGCATTCTGGATCGTCGCTCCGCCTTGCCCTTCGGAGACGCTGCGTTTGAGGGCACTCACGATGCCGTTGGTCACCGTCTGCGTAATCCCCAGCGGGTTGCCGATGACCAGCACCTCTTGTCCCACCTGCAACTGCGTCGAGTTTCCTAGCGTCGCGACCGACAAACCCCCTTGCGGCACAGCGATCTTGAGGATCGCCAGGTCATCGGCCGCATCCGTCCCGGTGAGCTGTGCCGGTTCTTTGGTGCCGTTGGAGAGCATCACCTGGATGGAGAGGGCTCCACTGACCACATGGTTGTTGGTGACGATGTAGCCCCGGCTATCGATGATCACACCTGAGCCCAATGCCGCCCCTTGTGCCTGGGTGACGTAGACCTCCACCACGCTTGGTTTCACCTTCGCCACGACGGCTTCTCGCAGCGTATTGATCGAGGTTGCTGTCGGGGCGGAAGCGGTGGTTGCCGCAGGGCTGTTCTTCGCGCTGGCGAAGACCCAGCCCGCGAACCCCCCGATGACGAAGATGATGGCGAGCAGAAGCGTCAAGCCGATGATCGCTCCGGTCCGCACTCCCCTCCCATGTCGCGGAGGCTGTTGGGGTGGCTCCGCAGGGTTCTGGGAAGGGGAGATGAATTCAGTCTGGTTGTTTGTTTCTAACATGATGTCATTCCTTTCTCGCTCCATTGATTCGGTGAGCTTGCCGAGTGTATCGCTTAATCTGATGTTCTTAGAAGAGCCAACGATGAGCACGACAGGTGAGTGCCTCAACACCTCTGACCCAACCGGCTACCGCTCATTCTCACTGCTGTTAGTATGAGCAGGAAGCGTCATGAAAGCGTCATGAGCAGCGTCATGAACGGGAAGGGCCTCCCCATGAGGCTGCATTGCTGCCAGCGGAAGCTGGTCCGTCAGGCCGTGCATATGCTTGACCTGAACGAGCTCACATGATACGCTTTCTCTATGAAGAGAAGGGGGAGGACCGGATGAACACGGGCTGTTGTTCTGGCTCAGCCGCGCGAGGCCTCACTTGTGCGCAACGCTCCGTCACCTCCGTTGCCTTTATCAGGAAGAGGAGATGCCATGGGTCTGTTACGCCTGGCCGTGCTGGGCCCGCCCGAAGTGGTGCATGACGGCAGCCGCCTCACCTTTGCCTTGCGCAAAGCCCAGGCCTTGCTGCTCTACCTGGCGGTCGAAGGGGGCATGCACTCCCGCAGCAAGCTGGCGGCTTTCCTGTGGCCCGACAGTGCGCCCCACGATGCGCGCACCGCCTTGCGCAACGCTCTTGCCCTGCTGCGCACGCTCCTCGCCGACACCTCTGCTTCCCCGCACAGCCATCTGCTGAGTCCGCGTGACCTGCTCGGCCTGGACTCGCAGGCTCCTCTCGAGCTGGACCTGGCGGTGGTGCAAGAAGCCTATGCCGAGGCCCAGCGGCACTCCACGCTGCCTGCCGAGCCACAGCGCGCCGCCCTGGTTGCGAAGTTTCAGCAGGCGCTCTGCGAGCGGCTCTCGTCCTGGCAGGAGGCCGGTGGGGAGCTGGAGCAGGCGCGCGCCACGCTCACGCGCTGGCTGGCCCTCGATCCGCTCTCGGAGGAGGCCTGCCGGCGCCTCATGCGCGTGCACCTGGCGCTGGGGGATGCGAGCGCCGCCTTGCAGGTCTATGCCACCTGCCGGGCGCGACTGGCCGAGGACTTGCGCGTCAAGCCCTCGGCGGAGACCATTGCCCTGGCTCAGCACATTCGCGCGCTCGCTGCCAGCAGCCCTGGTAGCCCCACTACCCATCCTTCTCTGGCAGCGAGTGAGCCACCAGGCGAGTTGGTGGCGCCGCTCGTTGGACGGGCCTCGGCCTTCCGCCAACTGGTCAGGAACTTTCAGCAGGTGCAGGGTGGGCAGCCACAGGCCGTGCTGGTGGTGGGGGAGGCCGGCATCGGCAAAACGCGGCTGACCAGCGAGTGGCTGGCCTGGGCGCGGGCGCAGGGCGCCGATATCATGCGCGGGCACGTCGTCGAGATGGGGGGACGGCTGCCCTATCAGCCGCTGGTGGAGGCGCTGCGGGAGCGGCTGGAGGCGGAAAACGCGCCGGAGGACCTGCTGGAGGATGTGTGGCTGGCCGAGCTGTCGCGCCTGCTGCCGGAGTTGCGCGTGCGCTACCCCGATCTGTCGGTTCCCACCGAGGATGAGCTGACGGCCAAGGGGCAGCTGTTCGAAGCGGTGGCGCGCCTCTTCGATGCTCTGGCCAGACGCGCACCGCTGGTGCTGCTGCTGGATGACGTGCATTGGCTGGATGGGGCCTCCCTCGACCTGCTGCGCTACCTGGGCCACTCCTGGAAGGAGCATGGCAGCCGCGTGCTGCTGCTGGGAACGGTGCGCAGTGAAGGGTTGGAACTCAACCAGCAGCTTTCCGCGCAACTGGCCGACCTGGGACGCGACCTGCCGCTCAGCCAGGTCCCCTTGCAGCCGCTCAGTAAGCCTGAGACCCTCCAGCTCCTGGAGGCAATTGCCGGGGACCATGGCACGAGGAACGAGGGTGAGCAACATGAGCCCGGTATGGTCCAGCCTTCCACTGCAGAGCCGTGGGCATCACTGGCGTCGGCGTTGGTCGCGCTCGGTGACTTCCTGTTTGTACGCACAGGTGGACAGCCGTTGTACCTGCTGGAGACACTCAAGCTATGGCGGGACCGGCAATGGCTGGTGCCACGGCTGGCAGCGGATGGCGCCTGGCGGCTGGAGCCGACCCGGGAGATGGCTGCAGCCGTCGCCCAAGAGGGGTCCCAGCACGACCTCTTACCGCCCTCGGTGCGCACGCTGATCCTGGCCCGGCTGGCCCCGCTCTCAAGAGCCGCACGCCAGCTGGTGCAGGTAGTCGCGGTACTGGCAACGTCGGTGAGCGCACCGCTGCTGTGGCAACTGGCCGAGATGAAGGTGCAGGTTGGTGTGGAGGCCCTGGAGGAGGCCGTCAAGAGCGGGATACTGCATGAAGAGGCCACTGAGAGAGGCCGGGCGGGCAGCTATCGCTTCTCTCATGAGCTGATACGCGATGTGGTCTACACCGAGCTTGGCGCGGCACGGCGGCAGGTCTTGCACCAGCTGGCCCTGGCCCGGCTGGAGAGCGAAGGAGCGCGCGCCGCCGAACTGGCGTACCATGCGCGGTCTGCGGGAGAGGTCGAGGCTGCCTACCGCTACAGCGTGCAGGCTGGAGTGGAGGCAGCGGCGGTCTTCGCCGTCGAGGACGCCATCGGGCACTACGAACAGGCGCGCGCCTGGCTCCAGGAGCACACGCGGCTCCAGAGCAAGCTGTCGGCCTCCGAGGTCGAACGCCTCTATGCCCATCTGGGGCGGGCCTATGCCAACCAGAATGCCTGGGAGCAAGCCCAGCAGGCCTATGAAGAACTGCTCGCCTATGCCAAGCAGCAGCAGCTGTCCACGCTGGTCAGCATGACCCTCAACCGCCTGGCGATCATGGCGCTGCAACAGTCACACGACAAGCCCCAGGTGCAGGCACTGCTGGAGGAAGCCTTGCAGATGGCGCAGACCAGTCACGATCAGAAGGCGCTGGCGGAAACGGAGTGGAACCTGGCCCAGATCACCGCCAATATGTGGGACGATCCCACGAGTGCTTTGCCGCATGGAGCGCAAGCGCTCTCCCTGGCACATCGAAGCGTCCCTGGCGCTGTATGCGCGACTTCCCACCGAGCCGACCGCTTCACGGGAGCTTTCACTTGTCCACTATCTCAGTGGTGCTCCGCTCACCCAATCCTTGACCAATCGTACGTCAGAAGCCTGGTGCTGGGCGTTGCTGGCTTTTGCCCAAGCGCATGCCGGGCAGGTGCAGCCCAGCATACGCAGTGGCCGCAGGGCGCTCGCGCTCTCCACAGAGAGCAAGAACGTCTGGATACAAATCAACAGTATGCGCTACCTCACCTACGGATTGCTGGACGCGGGAGCCTATGAAGAGGCACTCGGGCTCATGCAAGCCTCCATGGCGTTGGCGCGAACCCTTCCTCCGACGCTCATTTTCCAGCGCTTTCTCTATGGCCTGGGCAATGTCTATCACGCCTTGCAGCAGTGGCAAGAGGCGCGCAGCACGCTCGAAGAGGCAGAAGCTGTGGCTGAGACGTTAGACCTCGCACGATTGCGGGTGGTCACCCTGTCGCAGTTGTGCATGAACTGCGCCGTGGCCGGGCAGTGGGGACAGGCCCACGCCTATGCCGTGCAGGCCATGGCCCTCCGCGAGAGCCTGGAGAGGGCCATGATCCTGCTGGATTTCTCCCCGCAGTATGAAACGGAGGCCTTGCTGCGTGGGGGGGATGAAAGCCAGGCGAGAGCAGAAGTGCAACGACTCGGGGAACGTCTGGGGCCTTCCCCGCGCTTCCGCGTTCCCTACCTCCAGTCCCTGGCGGTGCTCTCCGCGTGGGAGGGACATAGCGAGCAAGCCACCGGCCAGTTACGCGAGGCAGCAGGGCTGGCCGCAGAGATGGGGTTATCAGGGGAACAGTGGCAGATCCAGGCGGCGTTGGGGAGCTTGTATGAGGCAGGAGGCGAGCCTGCACAAGCACACACAGCATGGGCGAAGGCAGCGAGGATCATCGGGGGGCTGGCAGAGGGCATCAAGGATGAGGCGCTGCGTGCACGTTTTCTGGCCGGGCCACAGATTCATCCCGTGCTGCAGCACGTCCAAAGCGAGGCCTCCCAGGTTTCGCAAGACCAGGCGGAGTCGAGCGGGCGTTGAGGCGCATGGTGCCGCTTGCAGGCTCATCACCAGGTCTGCCTGCTCCTCTCTCTTCATCGCGACAAGAACGAGCGAGCCATCCTGCTTAAGTGAGCCACTCCCCAGCGTTTCAAGCCACTCTCCATGACGCTGCTCATGACGCTTTCATGACGCTTCCTGCTTATGCTTTTACCCGAGAGGAAGAGGCGTATCAACTGAGGAAATGCAGAATTATAAGTGATTGGAAGGACAGGAACCATGAGCGCTTCAACACAATCTATCGTCCGGCGTCCACCTGTTAGTGCGCTCGCGTTGATTTGCGCAGCGCAATTCGTGCTCCAGTTGGACTTCAGTATCGTCAATGTTGCGCTTCCGACTATGCAGCTGGAATTGGGGTTCGCTGCCGCCGACTTACAGTGGGTGGTGACTGGCTACGCGTTGACCTTCGGATCACTCCTGCTGCTGGGCGGGCGCGCCGGTGACCTGTTGGGACGGCGGCGCTTGCTGCTGCTGGGGCTGTTGCTCTTCGCGCTCGCCTCGCTGACCTGTGGCCTGGCCCTCTCCCCGCTCATGCTGATCCTATCGCGCTTTGTGCAGGGTGCTGGAGCGGCGTTCGTCTCTCCCTCGGCGCTATCGATGCTGACGACGACCAACGCTGAGGGGGCGGCTCGCAACCGAGCGCTGAGCATCTGGCAGGCAACGACAGCCGCCGGCGCGTCAGCCGGGGTGATTGCCGGGGGAGTGCTCACCCAATACCTTGGCTGGCGCGCGATATTCCTGGTCAATCTGCCCATCATCGCGGTCCTGCTGATACTCATCCCGCGCGCGATCCCTGATGACAAGAGGACCGGCAGGCAGCGCATCGACGTGCTCGGTGCTGTTCTGGTTACGGCATCGGCGGCCGCGCTGATTTATGGGCTCAGCAGCGGGCAACAGCAGGGCTTCGGATCGCCGGGAACGGTGCTGGCGTTAGGAGCCGCTGTGCTGCTCGCTCTGGCGTTCGTGCTGGTCGAGCGCAAGACGACCACTCCGATGGTGCCGTTCAGCTACTTTTCGTCGCCAACGCACCGCGCTGCCGTGGGGGCCATGTTGCTGATGGGCGCGGTACTCGCTGGCTACGTCTACTTCACCTCGTTGTACATGCAGCGTGTGCTTGGCGAGAGCGCCCTGCTCACCGGTCTCTCCCTGGTTCCGTCAACGGCGACCGTGATCCTGGTCTCGACCTTTGCCACGCGCCGCCTGCTCGATCGTCTGGGTGTCAAGCGCCTGTTGCTCCTCGGGCTAGCCTCGATGGGCGTGGGCCAGGTATGGCTCTCCTTTATGACCAGTGGGGGCAGCTACGTCGTCAACGTATTGCCCGGACTACTGCTGACCGCCTTTGGAATAGCTCTGGCCCTCCCAACTGCCTCGATCGGTGCGACGACGGGCGTCGATCGACGCGAGCAGGGTCTGGCCGGTGGCTTGCTCACGACCGGCCAGCAGATGGGCTCGGCGGTCGGACTCGCCCTCCTGGCCACTATTGCCGCTGCCCACACGGGGCAGACAGGTTCGCTTGCTGCGGGATATGGTTTCTCCTACCTCGTCGCCACTGGGATCGTCCTGATCGCACTGGTGTTGGTCGCCACGCAACTCAACCACAAAGCGTGCCAGTCCGAACTTGCACGTCAGCGTCCGGAGGCGGCTCAGACCAGGACTGCCGCTCTGCTGCGCAAGGAAGCATAGGTAGTTGTGACTTCTTAGTGCCGAGGGGTGAGGCAGAAGGTATGAGTCATCCTGAATTTTTGAATCAAAAATTCAGGATGACTCATGGTCAAGCTCTCTTAATCTGAGACTTCGGCGGTAGCAACATCTGAGACTTCGGCGGTGGCAACATCTGAGGCTTCGGCGGTGGAGATATCTGAGGCTTCGGCGGTAGCTACATCCGGGACCTGCACCTCCTCCACTCTCCGCTCGCGCTCGGACCAGAGAGCGTACCCGATCCAGGCCAGCCCTAAAAAGAACGTCACGGCACTGACGCCAGCAAGGATGTTCCTCACAAGGGCCGGTAGTGGCGCAATAACCACTAAACCAGCGACCCCCGAAATAATGAGCAGCAAACCAGCCCAGCGCGGGAGGATACCGGCACGCATCGTCGCTACACCAAGCGGGATGGTACCCACTACCACCATCAAGATTGCCACAATGATGAAGACATTCAGCACTGGTGGCAGTTCACCCGCAAGCAAATTCGGTGCATGGGTAGTCAACCACGGAATTACGGTGGCCGATATTAAACCGAAGCCTACACCGACTACCAGCATTCCGAAAAAGATCAAGACGAAGCCGGCAAATCCCAGCCAGCCCGCCTGGATGGCCTGACGCGCGTACATCCCCACCAGACCTGCTATAATGGCCAGTGAGGCAAACAACATCACCAGGCTGGTAAGCAGAAAGGGGAGGCTGGCATACTGGTCGGGATTAGTGATGGGTAAGATAAGAGCGCTCATTACGGTCCAGGCGAGCCCTAACAGGCTCCCAAGAAGCAGAGCTACTCCGCTGGATCGAAATAGTGTGCTAGGCGACATGGTTAGTAGTCTCCTTGTTAAATAATTAGTCCTTTAAATCCACTTATTACTGCCTCCTACGGAGGCGAGCAAATGGAAAGAGAAGGGTCTGGGGACACCCCAGGCCCCGTCAGGGGAGCTTCGCCCCCTGCACCCCCTCTTTATGAGTGGATGTTTGCAGTTTTCCCAGTCGATCTTTCACCTGCCGTAGTATATCGTCACTTTTGCAAAATGCAAAGCGCACATACCCATGTCCGATATTTCTATGTTCCTGGCTGTAAAATGACTCTGGTGGAATGCAAGCCACCCCGACTTCTTTTACAAGATAGTGCGTAAATTCCATTGGCGTTCCATTAAATACTTGCGAGTAATCCGCCAACATAAAGTAAGTACCCTGGGGGGCGCAGTATTTCAGCCCGCCACTATCGAGCGCGGACATCATCAACTGCCGCTTGGTTTCGTACATCGCCTTGAATGTTTCATAGTAGGTTCCAGGGAGATTGAGCGCGTAGGCAATTGCCTCCTGTGAAGGATGGTGGACCGCAAATGTCACGAATTGATGTGCACGTGCTACACCCTCTACCAGGTCAGGAGGGCCGTACACCCACCCAACTTTCCAACCCGTTGCGCTGAACAACTTCCCGGCGCTACTTACCGTGACTGTACGTTCAAACATGCCCGGCAGCGTAGCAATGGGGATATGCTCTGCAGGGGCAAAAAGCAGGTGCTCATACACTTCATCGGCAATGACTGTTACGTCGTGTTCGATACATAACTCAGCGATCAACATTAATTCCTGGTGGGTAAAGACACGGCCGGTGGGATTCTGTGGTGTGTTCAAGATAAGCGCACGTGTTTTCCTGGTAAAGGCAGAGCGGAGTTCGTCAGTGTCAAATGTCCAGGCCGGGGGATGCAGTGGGACATATACGGGTACCGCATTCGCCATAATGATATCTGGCACATACGAATCGTAATACGGCTCGATAACAATCACCTCATCACCGGGGTCAACAAGCCCCAGTATGGCGGAGAGAATTCCCTCAGTCGCCCCTGAAGTGACAACAACTCCACCGACCGGATTGATGTCCAAGTTGTAGAAGCGGGCCGCATGATCGACGACTGCCTTGCGTAGAGATGCCGTTCCAGGCCCAGGTGCATACTGGTTATGCTGTCCGGATTGCGCTGCATGTACCAGCTGCATGATTACATCGTGTGGAGCGTCGAAATCGGGCTTCCCCTGTCCCAGGTTCAGCGCATTGTACTGCTGTGCAAGTGTATTAACCTCGGTAAAAATGGTTGTACCAAATGTCGCCACACGAGAAGCAGAAGTGGACATGCGCCATACTCCCTTGAACTGAATACGAGGACCCGGTGAGCTGCCAAAGCAATACCCATTGGAGATGGTTAGCTTCAACCTGACCCGCCTGCCATCTAAATTGGAAGGTAACCGTTTGTATTATACGTGTTTTGCCTTGCTGGCGCAAGAAGGATATTAAGGGTGCTCTGGCCCAATACGATCCCACAACCCCAGGCGTATCAGTTCGTTACGGGCATCAAAGCCGAACAGCTCGGGGTCCATATTACGGCCATGACGAATTACCAGGCCGCGCAGCATTTCAATTTGCTCCGCTTTACTGGCCGTATCCCGTTCAAACGGGATATGTTGGGCAAGCAGTTCAATTGCCTGCCTGTTATTCCATTGTTCCTGAGTTTCTGACATGGCAAACGGGTGAGATAGTAAGAGATCCGGCGACAATACTTAGTACAATGGTAACACGCACAACAGGAACGATTCAAGGTGAACTGGCACTCCAGGGTATGCACTGATACACGTTTATATACATTGAGAATAGCCATTTTACCCTACAAACTTGACCATGTTAAATATGGGTGTTACTGTGCTTAATAGTAAAACCAACACATTGGAATTAACAAAAAGGTGGTGAAGGACAATGCTTTGTACATTTTGTAATACTGCCAGGCTAGCTAATGAAGCACCTTGCCCGCAATGTGGCGCCCCTTCGCCTTTAATTGCAGGAGCGAATGGTACCTATAGGAATTTGGAGGCACCAATGCCCCCGCCAATGATGTGGGGTAGTCCACCTTCACAATTTTCTAATGTACAAGTGAGTAACCAGGTACAGCAGGGTTTTCCACAAACATCCCAGGTACAGCAGCAGTCCACATTACCTGTCCCATATCAACCCCAGCAAGCGTTCAGCACAATGCCTCCGGGCACAATGACGACAGGGATGGAAGGAACTGCACTACTACCGATACCAACGCAAAATTTGAGTGCCCTGGTCGCTGCCCTGCCTGAAGAAGCAGGAGTTATTTATGTTGCACCTATGTACACCAAACCACGGCCCATTATTCCGCGCTACCGTGTCATTAGTGGACTCCTAAGTGTATTGATTGTCACCTTCTTACTTTGCGTGGGAACAGGCTATTATGCCAAAGCCAGTGGGAAGTTAGCAACTTTAGGACAGTTTTATGGAATGGTTCCCCCTCCGAATGTCACACCTATAGCAACAGCTCCACTAAAAGACCCACCAACAACCCAACAAACAGGGCCAGCTTACGGCATTATCAACTCGGCTACCACCACTTCCAAGATTAACTCGCAACATGTTGCCCAAAAACAAGATACCGTATTCAGGCCAGGGCAGTCTATCTATCTGACCTATAGTGTGCAGCATCCAAAGGCCCCTGGAGTTGTGGTCATCAAATGGTACACCAATGGCTTGTTCTACCAGTCAAGTACTACCATGACCATTACAGGTGCCATCAGCGGTTACACCGAAGAGGTCTATGTACAACCAGCCGAAGGCATGGTGGAACTGTATTGGAATAACCAGCTGGCAATCCGGCTCTATTTTGTAGTAAGGTAGCGCAGGTTGATAACTACTTGCATTGGGTATCGACAGTCACGTCGCCCAGTACCTCAACCTGGCAGGCAAGGCGCATATCGGCGTTCTTCTTAAGGTCGCCACGCAGCCAGAACTTCTCCATAAAGGTGAGTGAATTGGTGTTGGTCGAAGGAGAAACTGCTACGCGGTCGGTGCCACATAAGCCATTGCCGTGGCAATTTGCATATTTCCAGATGCCACAGTAGACCGGGACGTCGTTCTCCAGTGCGGGATAGCGCACATGGTCACCTGTAGGTACGTCAACCTGTACATTTTCACGGACAAAAGTAACGGTTGGCACGACTCTATCCTCCAAATTTTTTCGTAACTATTCAGGTCTACTCTTTTTATGACCCCTCACTGCCTTCGGCAGTTCGCGAGAGTTTTGTGTTGGATGCGGACGTTGCCGCCGCAGGCGGCAACGTCCGCATCCAACACATGGAATGGGTGAGTCGCCTGTGGCGACGAGGAGACCTGAATATCTTTTCTTGTCAGAGTGTAGCACACCTGGCTGGCACCTACAAGGGGCAAATCAAGTTACAACCAGGTTCACGATAACTGTTTGAGGCGCTGCTGTCGTACCCGCATCATTATCACTCACGACAAATGAAGCTGAATAGCTACCCGGAGCCAGTGCGTTACTATCGCAACTTATATTTATCAGTGTATTTGCCCCTGGATTAAGCGCGCCGCTGCCAGTACTGGTAGATAGCCAGGGAGCAGATGACTTTGCTACCCAGTTAAGTGTTTGGGAGCCCGAGTTTGCAATAACCAGGAATTGATAGGAAGAGGTGACAAGACTATCATGGGTAAAGACCATACCGTTCGTCGAAAGGGTGATGGAGGACTGACCTCTGACAACAATATTTACGGTTATCCTCTGACTCAACACTTTTGTTCCCCCATCGCTATCTGCAACAGTGATGGCGGCGGCAAGCGTTCCCGCACTTGCCTGTAATACATTGGGGGTTACCGTAATCACCGCGCTCTTGTTTGGAGCCAGGCTGCCAGATCTTGAGGAAGTTGGAGCAAAGACTATACCATTTTGATCCTCTGTAATGACCCAATTGAGCGTAGTATTGCCAGTATTGGTAATCGTGAATGATTGCGGGGCAGGATTTGTTCCCTTCAGCGCAGTGAAATTCAGCGTGCTCTGGTTCAAGCTAATGGCAGCAGACGAAGATACACTCACTGCCAGAGACACTGCAACCTGGCTCGTCAAGCCTCCATAGCTGAAGCTGAGCGCCCCCTGGTATGAGCGAGGTTTGAGGGTTGCTGTATTGACACTTACCGTCACATTCATTGCCTGGCCCGGTTGCAAGTTCCCACTGGAAGGGGTTGCATTGAGCCAATTTGCTCCATCAAAGGTCGTGGCAGCCAGAGTCCAGGCTAAAGGTCCACCGCCGCTGTTCTGGAGAGCTATCGTCTGACCGGCAGGATTCTGCCCTGTGGATGAAAAATTCAAAGATGGTGGCGAGAGAATCAAATTGGCAGGAGGGGCAGATTTAACCGTCATGGTCACGCTGAGCGTCAAAGGTTTATCGCTACTTCCTTGCTGTCTAAACGTAATATGTCCCGCATAGGATCGCGGCTTCAATGTACCACTGTCGGTCATCACCTGCACAATGCTTCTCCCATTAAATGTGCCTTTGTTGGGAGAAACCGTGAGCCAGGGTTGATCACTACTGGCCTGCCAGGTGAGATGCCTGCCCCCTATATTAATAAGCGTAATAATTTTTTTCGCAACAACCCCCGGCACACTCGTACCAAGGTCAATGCTTGAACTGGATAGCTGTAAACGAGGCGGAGCCAATGTCGATTGTTGAACCCAAAACGTCGCTAAAACGCTAATGCTCTGCTCTTTCCCAATATCAATGGCATAGATCGAGTGTTGTCCAACCTCCCAATTGGTCGGAACCACTGCCTGTACAGAAAAAGTACCCAGGTCATCTGCACGCGTTTGCAGCGGTTTTCCATTACCGTCTAGCAAAGGAACGTTGTCCTGGTCATGCGTAAAACTGATGGGATCATTCGTCCCAAAGCCCTTGCCCGATAAGATAAAGGCATCATTTACACGCAACTGATCTGGCATAACACTCAATACTTGCTTATCAGGTAGAGGCTTTTTACTAATAAATATATAGGCAAGCAAGCTACTTGCTACCAGGAAAATGAGGCATGAGATAGTGAGCATCACAGGCACAAAACGCCCTCGCGGCCAGGACTTCTTTGGTAGAGAGGGTCGAGGAGGAAAGGAGAAACGAGGGGGTAATAGTGGTACTGTCGCCTGCTGATCCGGCTCAGGTTCAACTATACTATCTACCCGGGGCAATACCACACTTTCCCTCTCCGGTTGTACTGCCCCCCGTAAATTTGATTGTCGTACAGGAGGTCGCTGCACCGCCATAACGGTTGATTGATATGGTTGATCTTCGGGATGTAAGCCAGAGTAATGCCCTGCGCGATGTGGTGAGGCCGGAGGAATAGAGCGTCTCTGGATACGTGTATTACCATCGGACATGGAAAGGTGTACGGTCTCATTTCTCCTGCTACCTCTAGATGCAGGATTACTACTTTTCATGGGGATCCTGTTCACCTTCTTTACGCCGTTCGTGCTCTTTACATAGGGGTGTCCACAGCGACTGCAAGTTTCAGCTTCCGCTCGTGCCATTTTATGACAATAGGAACAACGTTTCGTATCCATCTAAGCTTCTCAACAGCTTCTCAAAAGCGCTTTTGGGCTTTGCATCCTTCAGGGGAATTGTGGATGGAAAAACTGGGGGCACCCCAGACCCCGGCAAAGGACTGCGTCCTCTGCACTCCTGCTTTCCCCTGAAAGGATGGAGACCCGCCATTATTGGTACATCTTGATACAGCAATGTATATTGTACCATATTGCAAGAGATTAGAGAAATGGTTTGAGGGGCAGATTCACTTAGGATACGCGTTTACGGAAACATTCGCTTGATTGCCTCCTATATTCAGGGTAACAATCCCGGCGTAGTTATATGTCCCATCGCTACCAGTAATAGTCAGGGTATAGGGAGCAAGCGCGAGGTTGGAAAAAGAGTAGTTACCTGATCCATCAGCGAAAATCGTAATAGCCTGATTCGTCAAATTATTCACCAGATGTAGAGCAGCACCAGGAAGAGGCTTGGTAGAAGTACAAGTGATATCGGAGCAAGCGATGGCCCTGCCATTAAGAGTAACCCCCGTCACGGTCAGTGACACAGTCACCCGCGCAGGGCTTCCCTGAACTATAGCACCACCACTGCCAGATGCGGAAACAGTGATCGTACCCATATATGTATTAGGCAGCAGGTTTTGAGGGTTAATACCCACATCTATGGTAGCGCTGTCTGTACCTGAGGTTGGCTGAGAGAGGACAAGCCAGCTACTACTGCCCGCATCTCCGCTCACCGACCAGGAGACAGGACGAGCACAATTGCCACTTTCGCTCACCGAAAAGCTTTGTGCCGGTGGAGCCGGTTGCCCCTGTCCTATAGAGAAACCGAGGTTAACAGGCCCGACTTGTAGTGAACATGGCGGAAGCACAGTTAACGTCACCGAGATAGTTTCCGGGCTTCCCTGCACGGGCATATTAGATCCATCAGTAGCAGTTACAGTAATCTCTGTAGTATATGTGTTGGCCGTTAACCCGGCAATATTAGCGCCAACCATTATAGAGGTAGATTGACCGCTGGCTACCAATGTGCCAGACGCGGGAGCCAACTGCAGCCAGGCAGGAGCATTAGCAACCTGGGCGTGCCAATTGAGCGGCCAACCACAATTACCAGAAGCCGTGATGGAAATTGGCTGGGAAGCCGGTGAGGAACTCCCCTGAGTAGCACTAAAGGCAACAGCACTCAATGAAGGTTTCTCTAGCGTACAGGGGGGAAGCACCAGGAGATTGATGGTAATCGTCTGAGGGCTTCCCGAAGCAGTAGCGCCTCTGGCATCTGATCCAATAAGGACAACTTGCCCTACATATGTGTTGGGCGCCAAATTGGCAGTGTTGATATTGACAGTTACCTGCCCGGTCTGGCCTGGCGCAATACTGCCTCCTGTAGGTCCAGCGCCTAGCCAGGACGAGGCAAGCGTATTCACCGTAGTATGCCAGTTGAGCTGGCTCCTACCAGTATTAGTGATTGTCACTACCTGTCCTGGGGGATTCGCCATACCCTGTGTTGTGCTAAAGTTGAGGTTAAGCGGCGTTGCTCCCAGAATTGGAGACGAAGGCGATGGGGGTTTCTGAACTACCAACTGCACCGTCAGGGTTTGTGTATTTTGCGCAGCTACAAAGGAAATATTGCTCACATATGTTCCAGGCCTGAGAATGCTAGCATTGACTCCAATCGCCGTTACAGTATTTGCTGAGCCTCTCAATAGTCCACTGGCAGGGGTTACAGTCAACCAATTCGCAGCAGAAATGGTCTTCCAGCTGATCACACTTGCACAACTGACATTGGCACCCAGGCTCAAAGATCGATTACTTGGATTGCTCTGACCAGAGACTGCTGTGAAAGACATAATGCCAGAACTCAAGGTCAATCCACAGCGTGCCTGGACAGTAAGAGAGACGCTTACACTTTGTGGACTATTGATTGCCCCCTGGCCACTGCTAAACACCAGCATTTGGGTATAGACGCCCGGCAGTAGATTGCGACTATTCACGAGAACGTGTATCAAACTCGTCCCGTGGGGAACAACAACTCCTGAAGTCTGATCCGTACTTAACCAGCCTATAGTGGGATTAAGCGCATGAACCACGAGGCTCTGGGCAGCCAGATTTATTGGATTATTACCAGTAAGCGACCATTTCAAAGGCTGCGAACCAGGATTGTTCACCATGAGGGCCTGCTCATTCGGATTAGCCCCACCATCAAACGCAGTAAACGAGAGTACCGGGGGAATGACCACCAGCACAGCTCCAACGTTAGGTGGCAATGGCCGAACAGTCATATGCACCTGTACCATTTCGTTAGGACCCACGTTAGATGAAAAGATCAGCGTGCCTTTGTAGTCTCCAGCTTTGAGATTGATCAACAGCCAGGGTTGATTGCTACTTGCCGCCCATGAGATAGAACCGCCGCCCGCATTGTGCAGGGTTAATAACTGGATCGTGTTCGCTCCTTGCAAATCGGCACCTAAATCAAGTGAGGTGGCGCCAATGAGTAGATGCGCCGGACGAGTTGGGCCAGCACCGATAATCTGGAGGGTTGCAGTGGCTGTATAGCGTGTCGTAACGCCTTCAGCCTCGATAGTATGATATCCAGGCCCCCAGGTAGAGTCAACCAGCATAATTACATCGATCGACCCATTTGCTCCAACCTGGACCAGGGGGAATCCTGTCGCCGGCCTCCCTTGCCCGCCGGTCACAACTTGCACCGGTTCCTGGATATCATGCGTCAGGTATACACGTGTATCGGCAGAAAAATGACGAATATGGAGGATGAGAGTCTCACCAATACTTGCCACATTGGTAGAAAGAGTCAGCTCAGGTGGACCATTCAGAAGAGATGCGGGGCGGGGAGGATGCGTAAAAATGAACGAAAGAAGTACGCTATCCGCTACTAAAAACGCTATCGCCAAAACAACAAATACAGAGAAGACTGTACGTATCTGGCGGCGTGTAAAAGAAACACGTCGTGGAGGTATGGGAAGAGTCACCAGCCCCTCGGCAATAGCACGGCGTAAATCTTCTTCCTCAATACGTTTGGTCTGAGCACTATTAGGGAACTGCCGGGCCATCAGGGGATCAGTCGACCACTGATCAAAGTCATTTTCATCCGGGTCAGCATCTTCCTGCAACCAGGGCCACAAATCGGGCATGCGTCTCCCCAGATCTTTGCCCTGTTCCTTCTGAGCGATGGACGACGCACCTGCCTCTGGTTCTTTTGCTAGTATGGGCAAGGGAGTGCTTTGGCGTTGAATATCGGCAGAAATATCTCGTAGAGGAGAAAGGCGTGAAGCACGAGGCATACGGCGACTTCCCTGTTCTACTTCGGCGATGCGTTGTGCTGCCTCATTCAGCCTTTGTATAGCTTGATCTACTACACCGGCTAAGTCATTATTCCCTGGTAATGATGGAGACAAAGGCTGGGGAGTTTGTGGAAGTGGGGGAACGCTTACAATTGGCTGAGGACCCGTAATACGATCCCAGAGGTCGTCGCGCTCGTCAACACTAACTTCAACACTTCCAGCAGACATGATGGCAACCGGGGACACATTTACAGATGCCCCCGGTAGAGTATTTGTTGCCTGCCAGAGTTGGCTGCGTAAGTGCGACCGACACGCTTCACAAAATACAGAAGTCGCCTCACAAGACTTGCTACACCGCAAACATTGACTCATACATTGCTCTTCTTGCAGGATATCCACGCTATCTATTAAACGTTGAGATATAGGAATTTGTCACATCAAGCAGGCGGTGAAACGGGGCGTTCCATCACCCAATCACGGTAAGTGTTACCAGAACAGCCTGAGGGCTATTTTGTAGTACAACTCCTCTATTATCCGTAGCAGAGAACGTGATCTGCCCTGAATGTTGACCTATAAGCATCCCTCTAGAACTTGCGTACACAACTATAGTGCTATTACCTGTACCCGAGATACTCGACACGCTAAGCCAACTGCGACTGTTAGCATCCACCGATGCCGTCCATGAAACGGGGTAGGCGCAATTTCCTGTCTCTTTCACAGCGATGTTTTGTCCGGCCGGATTTGGCTGCAGGAGTGTAGCCGTAAATAGGAGATTGCCTGGCGCCACCTGCAACGAACATGGCTGATAAACAGTCAGGGTCACAGTGAGAATTTGCGGGCTTCCTTGCGCTTGCGTACCAGAGCTATCAGTTGCCTTCACAGTGACATGGGTACTGTAGGTCCCGGGTTCTAGCCCAGTCGTATTGACACCCACCGCCATCTGCCCCTTCTGTCCAACGTCAATGGTTCCATTCATCTGCGCAGAAACAACACGACGATGGCGGACAGGTTGAGCGTCAGACCGGCCGAGGACTAGCCCGGTTTCTACATTGGCCTCAGGCCGGGCGGGGGCTAGCCCCGCCCCTACATTTTCCTGACGCTTGCCCTTCTTTTTGGTGGCGAGTCGCACTGTCAGTGGGTCGAGATAGGGTTGAGTATCATCCAGCTGGTCAAGATTGTTATCGACTTCATCGAGCGTATTACAACTGCTCTGAGAATTACCTGATCCGCCGGAATAAGCCCTGGTGTCTTCTAGCGCAAGGTTCTCCAACGCATCTGATGACGGTGACATATCAGGGAGTATTGGTAAGGAACAATTCTCGTGCTGAACAGCAGGAACAAATTCTTGCTGCAGCGATAGGGTAGTACAGTGTCGATCAAGTTCTCCATTAGCGGGATTCCTAATGGCCGAGCAGCAAGCAGTCCCTATGCTGGGAAATCCTTCCCTGAGGATAGGTAGTGACGGTGCTCTACATTCTTCCTTTTCCTCAAATTCACCCGGAAGGATGTAATATCTCTCTGAAAGCAAAGATGACGTTTGAAATGCTTTATGCCGAAGCTGATTACGTAACAAGGATTGGCAGCTTTTACAGAAGGTAGAGGGCGCTGCATACGGCTTATTACAACGCAAGCACCAGTGCATATGCATAAGCTTCTTATTCCTAACATTTTCATCGCATTACTATCACAGGGCACATTGGCTTACTTCCTTTAGAACGTTTTGCGCAATATAGAAAGGATAGACAGGTTACTATCTAAGACAAATGGGCTAATCGTTATTCCTTTAGCGCAAGACTGCCCCGAATTCCTCGTGCAGCGCATGAATAATGCGCTCCTGGAGGGCATTTGCCTCGGCATCGGTAAGTGTACGGTCCTGTGATTGATAGACCAGTGAATATGTCAGGTTCTTCTTGCCCGGGGGGATAGGCTCTCCCGTGTAGACGTCGAAGAGGGTTGCCGAGTGCAACAGTTCACCGCCGCTGCGCACAATGGCATCATGGACATCCTGCGCGGGCACTTGCTGATCTACAACTATGGCCAGGTCGCGTGTGAGTTCTTGATGCCGTGAGATGGGTGCATACGTCAACTTCTCGGGCACAGCTGCATACAATTGTTCCAGATCAAGCTCACAGAGGTAGGCCCGGTCCGGCAGATCATAGCGCTGTTGCACCAGGGGATGCACCTCACCCAACACTCCTACAGGGCTGTATGTTTCCTCACCGGCGCTAGAGCGGCGGAGTAGCTCCAATAGAGCACAGCGTCCAGGATGGAACGTTGGATGCTGGGTCGGCGTGAAACGATAGTGGGTGATATGCAACCTATCCAGGAGCATCTCCACCACGCCCTTCAAATCATAGAAATCTGCCGGCCGCGCCAATTCGGCGAACCAGGAAATCTCGGCAGGGCCACACAGCGCGATCCCCACACTGCGGCGCTCATCTGGTAAACTAAGCGCCTCACTTGAAGGCAGGTAGCGCCGTCCAACCTCGAAGAAGCGTAATCCCGCTTTGCTGCGCTTACTATTCTCTTGCATCGTCTCCAGAAGACCGCTCATGAGCGTCAGTCGCATACTTTCAAGGTCGCTGCTCGGTGGATTTACTAACGTCACTGCCGGCAGTGAGCGGGCATCGAACGATGCAACAGCGGTAGAGGTAGCCGGGGCAGGGTAGGGACCAGCCGGGGCAGGGTAGGGACCAGCCGGGTCAGGGTAGGGACCAGCCCTACCCCTACTGTCTGTTGTGGCTGCTTGCAGGAGAAAACGGGCCGAGGATGCGTCGGCCTGTGCCAGCAAGTTGACCATACGTGCACGACTCGTTATGGAGTACGTCACAATCTCGTTCAGGCCTGCTCCAATCAAGATGTCGCGTACTTCATACTCACGGGCAAACCAGGAATGTACCTGTGGCTCCGGCAAGGGACCAACTGGAACAGTGCTAGGAATGCTGTTGTAGCCAATCATGCGCACGACCTCTTCTACAAGATCGGCTCCCTCCACGATATCGGAGCGAAAGGTCGGAACGGTAACAAGCATATTGTTACTGTTCTCATCCGGCCCCACGCCAAAGCCCAAAGACGTCAAGGCCTCTACCACCTCGAGCTGGGTCACTTTTACAGCCGTCAGCCACTCTACTTCTCTCGTAGAAAAGGGGATAATGCGAGGTTGTACAGGGTCTGGGTAACAATCCACAATGCCAGGATGAACCGTCCCGCCGGCCAGCTCTGACATCAACTGCATGGCTCGATTGGCCGCGATGACGGTCAGAGTGGGGTCAAGTCCTTTCTCGAAGCGGCTGGATGCGTCGGTACGCAATCCCAGCGCGACCGAGGTACGCCGGATATTCGCGGCCTGGAAATTCGCGGCCTCCAATAGCACGGTCGTCGTCTTGTCGTTGACCTCGCTGATCGCTCCCCCCATAACCCCGGCAATGGCGGTTGGCCCCTCTGGATCAGTGATGAGCAGCATATCGCTCGTCAGTTTGCGCCTCACCCCATCAAGGGTGGTCATCTCCTCACCGTCATGGGCCCGGCGCACAATGATATGGTGTTGGCGCACCAGGTCATATTCGAAACCATGCAGCGGCTGACCAAACTCCAACATCACATAGTTGGTAACATCTACAACGTTGTTGATCGGCCGCATGCCTGCCCCCAGGAGACGCCGCCCAATCCATTCCGGTGAAGGACCTATTTTCACACCGCTGATGATACGGGCAGTATAGCGCGGGCACAGATCGGGGTCTTCTACTGTCACCTCTATCATAGACTGGGCGGGGACTAGCCCGGCGGGGGTAGACCGGGCGGGGACTAGCCCCGCCCCTACATTTTCCTCCTGGTCGTCCAGCGTGGGTTGGGGGATGCGCAATTCTTGTTTTGTGAGGGCAGCTACTTCACGGGCAATGCCGATGATCGAAGTCAGGTCTCCGCGATGAGCTTTGATGGCAAAATCCAGCACAACCTCGCCGAGCACATCGACGAGCCTCTGCCCAATCTGAACATCGGGATCGAGGATGTAGATGCCAGAGTGATCATTGCCCAGGCCCAGTTCGCGTAGTGAGCAGAGCATGCCCTGTGAGATATAGCCCATCGTTTTTTTCTCACCGATGGTTATACCACCTATCCTGGCTCCCACGAGTGCGAGGGGCACTTTGTCGCCCTGTCGAATATTGGGTGCGCCACAGATGATTCCTAATTCTTCGCCGGGTTCTTCCTTGCCCGTGATCACCCGTGCATAGGTCAAATGGTCCGAGCCCGGCACTTTCTCCAGGTGAACTATCTGGGCGGTAATAATTTTATCGCCCCAATCTGCACCGATATACTCAATGGCTTCAACTTCCAGGCCGGCCATGGTCAAGGTATATGCCAGTTCTTCCGGCGGTACAGTTATGTCAACATATTCTTTCAGCCAACTCAGTGGCACTTTCATCGTATTGTCTCCTCATCCCGGGCGCGAAGTTTCACACCCAGCATTACCCCACAGATTAGAATTGATGCAAGAAACGTAAATCGTTGCCCGAGAAGAGGCGTATCTCTGCAATGGAATATTTCAACATGGCAATACGCTCAACTCCCATACCGAAGGCGAAACCGCGATATTTTGCCGGATCATAGCCGACTTCCCGTAACACTCTTGGATGTACCATGCCTGAGCCGAGCATCTCTACCCAGCCGCTGTACTTGCAGGTGCGGCATCCCTGTCCATTGCAAATTGGGCAGTCTATGTCCATTTCGGCGCTTGGCTCTGTGAATGGGAAGTAACTCCCTCGGAAACGAACGCGCCGCCCTTCGCCAAAGAGTTCGCGAGCGGCTCGTTCCAGGCAGCCTTTTAGATCAGCCATAGTACAGTACTCGTCAATCAGCAAGCCCTCGATCTGGTGGAACATAGCTTCGTGCGAAGCATCAATAGCTTCATTGCGGTAGACTTTCCCAGGTACGACGACGCGGACAGGGGGTCTCATCTGCTGCATAGTGCGAATCTGCATAGGTGAAGTCTGTGTGCGCAGCAGAATCTGACCGGGGACGACCCAGAAGGTGTCCTGCATATCGCGCGCCGGGTGATCCGCCGGGATATTGAGTGCCTGGAAGTTGTAGTAATCGGTCTCTACTTCCGGCCCCTCTACGACATGGAAGCCCATCTTGACGAAGACCTGTGTTACCTCCCAGATCGTACGCGATAAGGGATGCATATGTCCAACAGGCGTCTCTCGTCCCGGCAGGGTGACATCGATGCGCTCCTGTTCGAGGGCTTGCAGTAGTTCACGCTGGCGCAGCGCTTCGCGTTTGGCGGCCAGCCGCTGCATCAATTCGGCCTTGACAGCGTTGACCTTCTGCCCAACCACAGGCCGTTCTTCCTTTGATAGTTTTCCCATCACGGAGGAAATCCTGGTTAACTCACCGCGCTTGCGGCCAAGGTACGTGCTATCCCATTCCTCTAGTTCTGCCGAAGTCTCAATCGGCTCCAGCTGCTCGATGGCACGGGCCTGTAGTGCATCGAGCTGCTCTAATAACGAGTCCAGTTGCCCTATCATACATGCATCCTTTTCCTTTCACGCCGCCTGACCGTCAGGTAGACGACTCCTTGCAGTCGAGATGAGCGAAGCTAGATGTGCAGCATCGTTTCTCGACTGCATAAGAGGTAAAGGCAGCGTCGTTGGCGGCGTGGATTAATGCCCACCAAAAATCATAAAACCGACAAACTTTACGTCAACAGGGACGAAGTTGCCGGTAATCTCCGTGGTACCACCCGTATTGAACCAGTTCCCAGGGTACCTCTCTTGCATGGGCCATGCTGGTACTGAGTTCCACTCGGTTTGTTCGCTAACGGGAACAACCCGGCACTGTCTACTCTTGCCCCTGCAAGGGGCGTTCAACAGCCAGCTCTGGGGTGAACTTCCTCAAGCGGTTGCGCAAAAGGGCTTGCAGCCGGTGACCCTTTCTCTCTAAGCGTTCTCTATCCGAGTACTCTCCCCATCATTGCTTTTTGAGCACGTTTTTCATCGAGAACTATTATGCCAGATTTTGGGGGAAAAGTCCAGCGTTTTCGCAGATGTTCGGGCTATTGTCAATTTGCAAGCTTTAGGTGATACTAGGTGATAGCGAAAATGAAATTCTAGTAGGAGAGAAAAATACATGAACCGCAGGGACCTGATCCGCATGAACGATGAAGAAATACGGGCCTTTCTTGAAGAGCAGCGTAAACTCCAGGTGGCCACCATCGATCACGATGGCTGGCCGCATTTAGTAGCAATGTGGTATGTGCTTATCAACGACGAAGTGGTTTTCTGGACTTATGCCAGGTCGCAGAAGGCAATCAACCTGC
>WNGM01003913.1_pt1 | contig 22472 bp, 19 predicted proteins | sample 5400571 | NCBI WGS metagenome assembly WNGM01 (sample SAMN13153378, study PRJNA577476) | soil metagenome | isolation source: 100 cm soil or saprolite under Garry oak tree replicate 2 | place: USA:California | collected 2016-06-15 | reverse complement strand
GTAATAACCATAAAGATGAGTACAAAGATCAGAGAGGAACTGATAAGGGTATAGCGAGTTCTGGTAGTGAGACGTGACATGTGATATCGACCTCCACTTACATTTTTGGGGAAGCGAGAATAATTTCACTGGAAAAAACAGGCTCAGCAGTAAAATTCGCGTAGAGGGGGAAGAATATCTTGTGCAGAGATGGAAGGAGGTAATAAAAAAATAATTCTATTGTGGATTGTCAAGATTCAATTGATGGGTTAGGCAGAACCAGCAGGGCCACACCGTCCCCCGGAGGGCGACCGCAATGGCGCCCCCCATAAGCGTTAACTGAAGTTGCCCGCTCAGGGCTTCGGCTCCTGCGCTCAGCATGACAAGAAAGGACGGACGAATCATCAAACCATGTTGTGCTCCACGGCGTAGCGAGTGGCGGCGGCGCGATTGGTGACGCCCAGCTTGCCAAAGATCGAGCGTATATGGTTATTGACCGTGAAGGGACGGATGACGAGTTGTTCGGCAACCTGGGCGTTGGTGAGGCCATGGGCTACCAGGCGCAGTACTTCAACCTCGCGGGCGGTCAGACCGTCGGGATAGGGAACTGCTGATTTCGCGGGAGAGGGTGATGGCTGCTCCATGGGATCAGGCATGAGCACTGGCGCTGGTCCCCGAGCAGCAAGGGCTTGGTCCGGAGTCATGGCTCGTCCTTCGGCCCAGGCGGAGGCGAAGGTTTGCTCGCCGAGTTGGGTGCGGGCGGCAGCAACCGATTGCTCGTAGTCAGGACGATAGACAGGCGGCAGGGGTGCTCCAATGGTCTTGCGCAGGGCTGCGGCTGCACCCCAGAGCCGCGCTGCCCATGCTAGCTCGTCCTGTGCCGCAACGACACTCGCCAAGCCTTCCAGCCCGCAGGCGATCTCCCACTTGAAATCTCCCTCCCTGGCTACTTGCAGGCTCTGTTCATAGTACGCTCGTGCTGCTGCGTAGTTCCCCTGGGCCGAAGTCACCCTTCCTAACAGGGAGAGCGAAGGGCAGATGTTAGATTTCTCGTTCACTTCCTTGCTGAGCGCCAGGCTCTCTCCTGCAAGGGCGTGTGCCCGGGCAGAATCGCCCTGCTGGAGCACGACCTTCCCCAAGAGGCAGAGCGTCTCAGCCTTGTTAGCACTCACTTCCTCTATGCACAGCACCAGGCACTCCTCAGCCACTGTGTATGCTTGCGCGAGATCGCCTTGGAAGAAGGATACCTCTACCAGGCGTATGAGTGCGAAGGTGCTGTCCATCCTGCTCCCGAGATCCCTAAAGAGCGCCAGGCACTCCTCGGCCAGGGCGCGTGCCCGGACGTAGTCGCCTTGGTAGAGGGCAACAATCGACCAGTAGGTAAGCGAACAAGCAGCGCCAAATCTGTCTCCCGCCTCTCTGGAGAGAGGTACGCCTTCCTCCAGCAGGGCTTTTGCTGCTGCATAGTTGCCCTGTATCAGCGCGATGTACCCCAACGAACCGAGACTCGTCCCGATGCGCCCTGTGTCTTCGAGTTGTCGGGCCAGTGCCAGACATTCTCTGTAACACTGCTTGGTACGATCGAGTTCACCTTGATTGAGGATCAGGTCCCCCAAATTCAGAAGCGCTTGAGCCCGTAGAGGCGTTACCTCGCCCTGCGTTCCGGCGAGCGCCCGCTCCAGAAAGGTTCGCCCCTCGCTCCAGTGTCCTCGCTGGAACCAGAACCAGCCCAACGCGGTCGCCAACCGCAAGGCCTTCCCTCCCTCTGCTCGCTCGAGCAACCAGTTCATGACCGCGCGCAGGTTCTCATGCTCCTGCTCGAACCGCTCAAACCACACGCTTTGCTGAGGGCTCAAGAGTTCAGGACCCGCTTCCTCAGCCAACCGGAGGTAGTAGTCAGTATGAGCTCGTCGCATCGTCTCTAACTGACCGCTGGCAGTCAGACACTCCAGACCATAGGCGCGAGGCGTCTCCAGCATCAGCAGGCGCGGCTCGCCGCCTGTGTGTCCTCCTTGCTGCAGCAGGTTCTTATCGATGAGGGAGGCCACGGCATGCAACACTGAGATCGGGGCGGGACCGGTGTCCAGAGCAGCACAGAGCGCCTCGATTGCTTCGAGGGTGCAGCCCCCGACGAAGACGGAGAGCCGCTGGAACAAGCGTTGCTCATAGGCATCTAGCAGGTTGTAGCTCCAGGCGATGGTGTCTCGCAGCGTCTGCTGGCGCGCTGGCGCATCCCGTGCTCCTCTTGTCAACATGGTCAACCGCTGACCCAGCCGGGCGAGGAGCGTCTGTGGTGGGAGGAGTTTGATGCGGGTCGCGGCCAATTCGATCGCCAGCGGTAGTCCATCCAGGCGGGCACAGATCTCGACGATAGCACGCGCGTTGTTGGCAGTCAACTGGAAATCTGGCTTGACTGCCTGGGCACGTTGGAGGAAGAGGGCAACAGCGGCATAGTGGGAGAGGACCTCAGGCTCAGGAAGCTGTGCGAGATCAGGGAATGCCAGGGGCGAGACGGGAAATTCGTGTTCGCCCTGGACGTGCAGGGTGGCACGGCTGGTCACGAGGATGCTCAGGTGGGGGCAACTGGTCAGGAGGTCCGTCAGATGTGGGACCGCTGGCAGGATCTGCTCGAAGTTGTCGAGCAAAAGCAGCAGGTGTTTGTCTCTCAGGTAGGCTTTGAGGAGGTCCTTCAGGGGTCGCGCTCCGCGCTCTTTGATCCCCAGTGCCTGAGTGATGGTGGGAATGACCAGGTCGAGGTCGCTGATGGGAGCAAGCGAGATATAGGAGACACCGTCGGCGAAGTCGTCGAGCAAGTCGGTGGCGACCTGGAGAGCGAGGCGCGTTTTGCCGACACCGCCGGTGCCGGTGATGGTCACGAGGCGCACGTCTGGGCGGCGCAGCAGGGTGCAAGCTGCTGCTATCTCCTGCTCGCGCCCGATGAGAGGGGTGAGCTGCGCGGGCAGGTTGTGCGTCGAGGTGCGTCCAGGTTCGGTTGGCTCTCGCGCGGGAAGTATGAATATATTGTCTTGCACGGCTGACTCCTCCCCACACCGCCTGTGTCAATAGCTCGTGTGATCTGTTGTACCGCTAGCAGGGACGCTTTCATCCACTTTTACTCTTCATTATACACTGTGCAGCGTTCATCTGCTCAGAGAAAGTTAAACGGTGAAATTCTCTGATTGTACAATCGTGCCCTGAGCACTACTCTCGTCGGGTTTGAGGCTGTAAACGAAGATGACGCGGTACGTTCCCGCCTGCCATGTTGTGTTTGAGGAAGGTTTGACAACACCCGCTACCGGGGTGAGCTGCTGCGGAGTGGCAGAACCTGGCTTCAGTTCTACAGTGCCTACGAACTGGGCAACGGGGCAACGGCCCCTGGGCACCCAGCCGGTGGGCGTCTTCCATTCCAGTAGAACGAGCGTACAGCCGGTGAAATTGGCCGAGGCATAGATGCTGGTCGAAAGGCCATTGGTGATCGTGACGGTGATCGCTTCATTTGGCGCGTATTGCGATTTGCTTAGTACAAGCCTGACCTGCCCTGGTGTAATGGGCACATGAATAATGGTCGCACTGGCTTGTGGCGTGCTCGTCGCAGCAGGGGTACTTGGTTTAGGATTGCCTACTGGAGGCTGAGAAGTGCCTTCACATGCGGCGATGCTAGAAGCAAGCGATAGTGCGAGGAGAGCGAGTATACAAGTCAACATGTGCCGCCGCATAATAGATACCCCTTCCCAAATAGTTTTCAAGCCATTCATAATATAATGAACTCTATCAAGTGGGTATTAATCGCTTTTATCAAGCTGACGCTAATTTAGAAGGTTTTGCCGGCAGTATCGAACATGGTCAAAAATTAGACAAGGGGTAATATATGAAAACGTTGACTCCCGAAAGCCGGGCCTTTCTGCTGGAAGGGTCCAGGACAGGTAAAGTTGCCACGGTGCGAGCGGATGGGCGGCCTCACGTGGCTCCCGTCTGGTTCGACCTGGACGAGGATAGCATCATCTTCACGACGTGGCATACAACGGTCAAGGCGGTGAATATGCGACGCGATGGCCGGGTCTGTTTTTGTGTGGACGATGAAAGCCCGCCATACGCTTATGTCCAGATCGAGGGAACAGCAGTTATGACGGCTGAACCCGAAGCGCTTCTGTATTGGGCGACCCGTATTGCTGGAAGGTATATGGGAGAAGAACTCGCTGAAGCGTATGGGAAGCGCAATGGTGTTGAAGGCGAGCTGCTGGTGCGGGTGAGGCCTACGAAGGTAATCTTTCAGAAGAGCATCGCTGATTGATAGGGTTCCGGAGGTCAGACTTATGTCAATTTCTTCTCGTTCTACTCCTACGCTACTTACCTGCATGGTGGGTATCCAGTACGGCGAGGCCGATGGCATACCCTTATACCTCGATCTCCTCTACCCTTACCCGCTGCCGGACAAACCGTTACCGACCGTGGTCGATATTCCCTTGAGTGCCTGGAACGAAGCTCATCGCGGGTGGGCAATGAGTCCCAGCGGAAATCCTTTCCTTGCTGCTCACGGCTTTGCAACCGCCAGCGCATCGGTGCGCCTCAGCCAGCAAGCGCCATTTCCAGCGCAGCTTCACGACGCAAAGGCGATTATCCGCTGGCTCAGGGCGAATGCTCAACCTTACTCCATCGACCCTGAACACATTGGCGTGTGGGGCTCTTCAGCGAGCGGACATCTGGCTTCGTTGCTCGGTCTCACTACCGACTATCCCTTGCTGGAAGGCAATAGTGGTTCTCCAGGTTACTCAAGCCAGGTGCAAGCCGTCATGACCATCTGTGCCCCGAGCGACTTCCTCTTGCCGGGTGGCGAGATGATCAATGATGCTCCGCTTCCTCACCCCGTCACTCAATTGTTTGGAGGGACCGTCCAAGAGCGCGGAGAGCTGATGCGGCTCGCAAGTCCTCTGACACATGTCAACTCTGATGCACCCCCGTTTCTCATTGTCCATGGCATGCATGATGAGACCGTCCCTTTTGAACAAGGGCAACGTCTGTACGAAGCTCTTCAAGCTGTTGGGGCCGAGGCGACCTTCGTTCCGATACAAGATGCCTATCATAATCTGCGTGAAGATCCCTCTCTTCCCTGGGAAGGCGAGATCTGGAGTACAATGGGTCAGTTGGGTTTACATTTCTTCCAACAACATCTCTGCCGATAAGCAAAAGCAGGTCTGGGGAGAGAAGAGGGGGCTAGTACCTCTTTTTCAGATGCTTAGCGTGGCCGGTAACAAACGCGCATAACCCCAGACTTGTACGTCTTTGAACTTACCAACTCCAAGTTGACCCTGTCCATGAACACGCGTTGCCCACTGCCTATGGCAACCGGGTGGACCATCAGCACGTACTCATCAAGTAAACCAAGTCGCACAAACGTTTGGGCCGTGCGAATGCCGCCAGGGACCCCCAGGTCTTTGCCGGGCTGCTGCTTCATCTTTTTCACTGCTTCAACCAGATCATTATCACTCTTCACCGCGAGTAGCTCTGTATTCTCCCACTCAAGTTTTTCTTCCTGGTACGAGAGAATGAGAGGGTGTCTGTGACATCCAGTCCAGCTCACCGTGTGGCCCGGAAAAGAAGCCGTCACAGGTCATGGTCATGTAGAGAAATACCTTTCTCATGGTGTCCTCCACGTGTTTGTTCTTAGTATCACCTGTTTTCTTGTTTGCTCTTCACGAGCTTTTTTCACTAATGATCCTTCTGGTCGGATCGGCGAGCGCAACAAACATATCCATACAAGAATAAAACATTCCCTTAATTAAGTCAATACTTGATTAACATTCGTTTTGGGGGCTGGAAAATCACTGACTGATAAGGTGGGTATACATTGTTTGATTGGAAGCAATTAGTACTCTGGAGTTCCCTGTTTGAAGCTTCTATAGAGAGCGTCATGCTTTGTTCGCAGCGCATATGTTAGAACAAATAGCCCAACCATACTATAAGGGGCATATTAATAGCTTTTTAACGATACTACATGTTATTATCCTGGTTAACAGAAAAGCGCGGGAAATCCCATCCCTTTGAAGGAATGAGGATGACAGAGCTCGCGACACAGCATCATCGCTGTCTCAAGGGAGGGGTTCTGACGGCCATGGAAGAGCATCTCAAGAAACAGAAGAAGGGCAAGTAAGCAGCAATGCAGATCGTGCATATCTACCGATTGCATCCTCGCCCTAAGCTGTTTGCTTGCTTGAAAGCGGCTCAGATGGAAGCCGCCAGCGTGTGGAACCTCTGTTGTGAGGTCCACAAACAAGCAAGGACGTCGCATACCAGATGGCCGGGACGCGATGCATTGCAACAGGCCACCAAAGGACGATTTGCCCTGCATAGCCAGTCTGTGCAAATGGTGGTCCATGCCTTTCTTGCCACCATCGCTATCACGCGTCAACTGCGTCAGAGCCATCCCCAGATGCACATGAAGTATCCCTGGCGTACCAAGCGCTTCTACCCGGTCAAATGGCCCACTCAAGCGGTCAGCAAGGAGCATGGACGTGTGGTGTTGCCTACGGGCAAGGGCCGCACATCCATTGTGTTGCCAATCGAACTTCCAGAAAACAGCGGGGCTTGTAGCCTGGTCTGGAATGGTGGCTTTGAGTTGCATGTCTGTGTTGAGCAACCACAAGCAGAGCAAGTCCCTGGAACAGGACATGCAACTGTAGATCTTGGCGAAATTCATCTAGCAGCCGTCTCAACAAACACAGGACAAGCCATGATCGTGACAGGTCGTGGTATCCGGTCTCTCAAACGCCAGAGAAGCAAGCAACTGGGAACACTTGCCAAGAAGCAATCCAAGTGCAAGCAGTACTCTCGCAGGTGGAAGAAGCTGCAACGGGCCAAGAACAAGATCAAAGTGAGAGCAGAGCGCCGCATTCGTGATCTGCGACACAAGGCGACACGCAAGGTGATCACCTCCTGCATTGAGCAGAAAGTTGGCAAGCTCTTTATCGGTAATCCCCATGGTGTCCGCAATAGAGATAGCGGACGGCACCACAACCAACGGATGGCCGTGTGGGAGTATGGCAAGGACATCGACTATCTGACCCACAAGGCCAAACAGGCTCACATCATGAGCTTCACTGGCTCGGAACGAGGAAGCAGTAGCCAGTGTCCTGTATGTGGGCACAAACACAAGCCCAAAGGCAGAAATTGGGCATGTAAAGCCTGTGGCTTTAGCGGACACCGTGACCTTGTTGGCGCGGTAAATATGCATCAGCTTGCTTTTAGTGAGCATGTCATCTTTCCTCGTTCCGTGACGTATCTACGTCCTGGCTTAGCCAGAAGTAGTAGTAGGGCAGACGCGCCCCAGGCATCCGAAGATGCCTGTTGTCTGAGTCAGTCACCGGATCAACCACTGCTTGCATGAGCAGGTCTCTTTGGGGACAGGCCACACCGGTGAAGTGGCTGAGAAGCTCACCCCGTTCTACGGGGTAGAGAGTCGTCACCAAGATGGAAGGGAGGCTACAATATTTGCAGGACATTGAACAAAGGCTCAAACAATATTTCGGGCATGATGCTTTCCGGCCAGGGCAGCAGGAGATTATTGAGCAGACCTTATGTGGGCGTGATGCCTTCGTGCTGATGCCTACCGGCGGGGGCAAGTCGCTCACTTACCAACTTCCTGCTCTGCTCTTGCCTGGTCTTACAGTGGTGATTTCACCACTCATCGCACTTATGCACGACCAGGTAGACCAGCTCAGAGCCAATGGCATCGCAGCTACCTTTATCAACAGCTCTCTCGACTCCCTCGAACGGTCGCAGCGGGAACGCGCTGCCTTAAATGGCAGGGTGAAGTTGCTCTACGTCGCTCCAGAACGCCTCTTGAGCGAGAGTTTCTTGTATCTTCTCGATCAAATTGAGAGTAATGTGGGTTTATCATTGCTAGCTGTCGACGAGGCTCACTGCGTCAGCGAATGGGGGCATGATTTTCGCCCCGAGTATCGCCAGTTGGGTCAATTGCGCACTCGTTACCCCCGGTCACCTATGCTGGCGCTTACTGCAACCGCCACCGAACGGGTACGCCAGGATATCCTCACACAACTCCGGCTCCATGATCCATACGTACACATCGCCAGCTTCAACCGGCCCAACCTCTCCTATGAAGTTCGCCCAAAGCACAAGGGTGCGTACAGCGAGTTACTGCAACTGCTGCATGGTCTGCCTGGCGCGCCCGTGATCATCTACTGTCAAAGCCGCAGAAGCGTCGATGATCTCAGCGATTGCTTGCAGCGAGATGGCATCCGCGCTCTGCCCTACCATGCAGGTTTAACCGGTCAACAGCGCACTGAGCACCAGACCCGCTTCATTCGTGATGACATAGCAGTGCTGGTTGCTACAATCGCATTCGGCATGGGTATCAGCAAACCAGATGTACGGGCAGTGATCCACTACGATCTGCCACGTAACCTGGAAGGGTACTACCAGGAATCGGGGCGAGCAGGACGCGATGGATTGCCAGCCCAGTGCATTCTCTTTTTCAGCCATGGTGACCGGGCCAAAGTCGAATACCTGATTGCTCAGAAACCCGATGAGCAGGAACAAGTTATTGCCCGATATCAACTGCAGCAGGCCGTGGCCTACAGTGAAAGTAGCGCCTGCCGCCGCCGTGTCTTGCTGGCCTATTTTGGTGAAACACTTCGGGATGAGAACTGTAGCAACTGTGACAACTGTCGCTCCCCAGCTACTTTAGAGGACCGAACCGCCGATGCTCGCAAATTCCTGGCCTGTATCGTAAGAACACAAGAACGCTTTGGTATGCGTCATATCGTAGATGTACTGCGCGGGGCGAACACACAGAAGATCCGTGATAACGGCCACGACCGGCTCTCGACTTTTGGTATTGGGAAGGACCTGAGCGCAGATGCCTGGCTTTACCTTGGTCGAGCACTGCTGCAGCAGGGTCTGGTCAGCCAGAGTACCGATGGCTACCCAATACTCAGGCTGAATACACTTTCCTGGGAAATCTTGCGTAAACAATGCAGCGTCCAGGTTGCAGAGCCCCCACGAAACGTGACTACACAGAAGGAAACGCGGGTCCTCGAGCCAGAGGCAGAGCAGCTATTTCAACACTTGCGCAGCCTCCGCAAAAAGATTGCGGATGAACAAGGTGTACCGCCGTATGTCGTCTTCCCCGATACAAGCCTGCGAGCGATGGCCCAACAACGTCCTCAAAGCCGGGAGCAGTTCGCCCAGATTCCAGGGGTTGGCAGCAGCAAACTAGAGGCGTACTTTACCTCCTTCACCTGTGCTATTAGAGACTATTGTCAGTTACACAACCTCGTCATGAGTCCGGAGAAAGCGGGGCGGGACAATAGACAGAGAAAGGAGATCATTCCTATGCCACAAGTCAGTGCAGGTCCATCTACGCGCCGGCATACTTTAGACCTTTATAATGAAGGGCGAAGTATCGAGGAAATAGCCAGGGAGCGGAATCTGAAACCAAATACCATCATGAACCACCTGGCCGAGCTTGTCGAGGCTGGTGAGGCTATTGATCCTGAAAGGCTTGTTGATCCTGAACGTCAAAAGATCATTTTTGCTGCCTTGCAGCAGGTGGGAGGCGATATGCTCAAACCTGTCAAAGATTTTCTGGGCGATGAGTATTCCTACGACGAAATTCGACTGGTGCGAGCACTGATGCGCCAGGCACGGTAAAAGCGGCAGCAACCAAACGTGTTGGAGAGCGAGCAGGGCTAACTCATCACTCAGCAACGGTGGCAAACAGCGCCGCCGGTGGGATAGTTGGGATAAGCTTCGCCAGCAGGTCATCGTCAATGGTGACGCCCGCAGCCTCCAGCGCGCTGAAGAGAACCCCGATGATTGGTTCAAAGCGGCTAAGCATGGGCCGCACTTCCGGCGAGGTCGCGCGAACTTTTTCAATGATTGTATTCGCCAGCAGTGAAGAGGGATGGCGAAAGACCCCCCCGGCCAGTACGAGAGCGAAAGCCGTGCCCTCAAGTCCAACGCGGCGGGCAGCCACCTGCGCATAATTAGCGAGCGCTGCGCCATGCTCCTGCACAACGCGGCGGGCAAGGGGATCACCGGCCTCAGCTTCGTCCAACAGCAGGGGCGTCAGGCTATCGAGGCCCCTCGTGCTGCGTTTTGTGCGGTTGGTAAAGAGATAGAGCACCTCTTCAACCGAGTTCAGGTTAAAAAAGTCGAGTACGCGCCGGGTGAGCGTCGTTGGAGGCTCGATGCCGAGTTCCGAGCGGCACACGGCATACAGCGCCTTCTGGCTCAACTGATAGCTGCCCTGCGTCTCATCTTGCCAGAAGCTGCTATGCCATACGCGCCCATCCGGCCCTCGTGCGCCGGTTGCAGCACCAGACCCGCATATTACTGAGACGCCGGTATTATCTGATACAGCAGCATGCAAGACACCCAGGGCATCATTCTGGACGAGGATAGTACGCCCAAACCCACGAGCCTCCATGGCAGCTTGTAAAAAGGCAAAATCTTCAGGCCAGTCGGCACCGGCCATATTGAAGACAGCGGCAGTGAGATCAGCAGTTTTAAAGTGCGCGGCCTGCAGCGCTTGCATTACCGCATACTCAATATTGGCAAGGGCCTCCGCGGCAGCTTCCACCCAGTCCAGGTTAGCACGGGAATTGTAGATGTCACCGCAGCCCCCACGCCCTGCTCCCAGGATTGTGTGTGTATGCTCTACCGCAGTAAGCGCTCGGGCAGGTACTGCCAATGTGCAACTGCCATCTCGTCATAAATCGCTTCCGCTTTGTGCAGCGAGAAGACAAGTGGGTTGCTCGCCAGGGCGCGAATAGCATCCTTACGGCTACCACTCCACGCGGCCTCAGCAGTCAAAGCCTGGTACTCACCGAGCATCTGCACCAGGCCGAGCACATGCTTTGGCATATGACCTTGCACGAGGCGGGTCACACCGTGGCGGTCCGCGTACGCGACTGTTTCAACCACCAGGTCACCTGGAAAGTCCGCGATGGCCCCCTGATTGGGAACGTTGACATACCAGACCTCTTTGCGATCGTTAAAGATAGCGTCCATCAAATCGATAGCCAGTTCAAGTTCATTGATACCCCCGCGTGAGCGGTCCGGATCAAGTTCGGGTATCTCGCGTGCGGCCTGCTCGCGATAATGCGTCCAGTAGTCAGGGACGCTGGCCATGATATCCTGTGCGCGCGTGGTTGGCTTCGCCTGGAGTTCTGCCAGGATCTCGTCTTTAAAGTAGTAGTACTGGAAGTAATGGCTCGGCAACGAGTTCATGAAGCATGCCAGTTCGACCATGCGCAGATCGGAGCGCGGTATTTCCGGGTTACGCAGCATTCTCTCGTAGGCAGCTTGCAGCATGGGTATGAAATCCTGCCCATCGTAGAGATGGCGTACTGTCCAGGAGCCATGGTTAAGGCCAAGCGAGACCGCGTCGAGTTTGTCAGGGTCCAGGCCGATCATCTCCACGAAATCCCGGTTCCCGTTGATTGGTCCTTCGCATAACGAGATGGTGGGAATAGACGAGTGATGGGTAACGGCTTCTGAGACGATATTGATCGGATTGGTGTAATTGAAGAGCCGGGCGTTGGGACAGACTGCCTCCATATCCTCGATGATACTTTTCATAACCTGGATCGAGCGCAACGCCATAAAGAAGCCGCCAGGTCCCTGCGTTTCCTGACCAATGACACCATGTTTGAGCGGAATGCTCTCGTCGAGATAGCGAGCCTCGAAGCCGCCGGGGCGGAAGCTTGTCAAAACGGCGTCACATCCCTGCAGCCCTTCCCGGCGCTGCGTCGTGGCAGTGATCGTCAAATCCAGGCCCCTGGCGCGTGCCATCTTCTGGGCGATAGTCTGGACAATACGCAGGCGTTCCGCATCAAGATCGATCAGAACAACCTCGGACCCGTCGAAATTTTCGCCCTGGTGGATAAATGAGGCCATAGTGCCCGCAGCACGAGTACTGCCTCCACCAACATATGCCATTTTTATACGCGCCATACGTATGTTTCTCCTTCTAGGCTTGTTAACTCGATGTGCAAGTCTTTCTGAAAAGTTACATTCATGTCGCCTTTCCCGCTTTTTTGAGCTTGACAGGTTTTGTTTCTGTCTCCCTGCGCAGGCGCGGATTGGAGATCTCGTCGATGCCGAAATTGACGAAGGCGAGTCCTGCTCCTAATAGAGCAACGCACAAGCCAGGAGCTAAGAACCACCACCAGGCACCGAGCAGGAGAGCGGCGTTATTGGAGGCCGAGAAAAGCATATTGCCCCAGGTCGAGGCATTGATATCGCCCAGGCCCAGATACTCCAGGGCCGTCTCGGCCAGAATCACATAGATCACCGTTCCGAAGAACTGGGCTGCCACAATCGATGTCTGGTTAGGCAGGATCTCATAGAAAATGATGCGCCAGGTTGACTCACCAGAAGCACGGGCCGCCTGTACGCAATCCCGGGTGCGCAGCGAGAGCGTCTGTGAGCGCAGCACGCGCGCTCCCCAGGACCAGCCAGTGACCGTCAAGACAAATCCAATTGCTAACGGTCCCTTATTAGGCAAGAAGGCCGCCAGCAGGATGGCCAGGGGCAGCGTTGGCAACACCAGGAACACATTGGTCAGCAGCGAGAGAGTCTCGTCCACCCATCCGAGAAAGTAGCCGGAAGACAGGCCCACCAGGACCGAAACGATGGTGGTCACCAGGCCAATGCCCAGGCCCATAAAAACCGAGAAACGCGCTCCTACCACCGTCTGGACGAACACGTCCTCCCCAAAATTCGTGGTGCCAAACCAGTGAGCGGCCGACGGCGGCTGCAGGATGTCCGTAGTAAAGGTATGCGGGTCCTGCGGCAAGACGATTGGCCCAAAGATTGCCAGCAGGATAAAGAAACCCACAATGGTCAGGCCTACGCTCGCCTTGCGGTTCCCCGCAATCACACGCCAGGTTTCAATCCAGCGCCGCGTAGCGGGATATGTAGGGGCGAGCGGGGTGGGCCCTTGCGGTCGCCCTACAGGTATAGGTGTATCGACGGGTATGTCCATAATAGCTAATTTCCTCCCAGGCGCACGCGCGGATCAAGCAGAACATAAAGGAAGTCGGCCAGGAAGTTCGCGGCCAGCACAGCAAAGCTAATCACCAGGAAAGCCCCCTGTAAGAGCGCGTAATCATGGTTATCAACCGCTTGCAAGGTCGCCAGGCCAATGCCAGGATACGAGAAGACGATCTCGGTCAGCAGGGAGCCGCTCACCACAAACCCCAGCGAGAGCGCGAACGCGGTAATATTTGGCAAAATGGCATTGCGTGCCGCGTACAGATACATAATACGCCCTTGCTTCAGGCCCTTCGCCTCGGCCATCAAGACGTAATCCTCCGCCAACGTCGTAATCATAGCATTGCGCATACCAAGCATCCAACCTGATATAGAGCCAATGACAATAGTCAGAGCAGGCAAGATGGCATACTGAGCCGCGCTCAAAATGAAATCCAAGGTCCATCCTGGCGTTGTATTATCGGTATCATATCCGCCGTGCAGAGGGAACCAGCCGAGTTGCGCACCCAGGACATAGAGCAACACCAGCGCCAGCCAGAAGTAGGGGATGGCGGAAATAAAGGCAAAGAAGGGAGTCCAGACAGCATCATTAAATGAGCCACGCCGCCAGACGACGACCACTCCCAGGATCGTCCCGATAATAAAGCTAATGACCAGCGACATCCCGACCAGGACCAGGGTCCAGGGGAGATCCTGTCCCAGAATCTGAGTCACAGGGGTTGGCAGATACGTAAGGGAGATGCCCAGGTTGCCATGCAAGAGATTATTGAGGTACTGCCCGTACTGGACCCACAACGGGTCGTGACTCACTCCCAGCGAGACCTCTAGCGCGCGCAGCATCTGGGGCGAGGCATGCCCTCTCATGCGGGACATAAATATTTCCGCCGGGTCACCTGGAACCAGGTGGGGAACGAGAAAATTGATTGTAACCGAGGCCCAGAGCGCAACAAGATAAAAACCAATGCGACGGAGCAGATAACGCATGCCTGTTCCCTTCCAGAAGGGTGACCACAAGGGTTCACCATCTTATACCAGAGTAACCGCCGCGACATGTAGGGGCGGGGCTTGCCCCCGCCCTGGAGCCCCCGCCCTGGGGAGGGCAACCGCAAGGGCCCATCCACCACCCAACACCACCCCTTGCCCCTACATGTCGAGCCCCTACACCGGTTGCAGGTTCAAGAGAACAATCTCGATGTCTGGATATTCCGCGGTCCCAGGAGCGGCATAAGGGTGCTGCTCATCAGGCCAGCCAACGAACTTGGCGGTGCTGTACTCATACCAGTAGGGTTCAGCGGTCAGCGGGATGCTGGGCAACTGATTCACCATGATCTGTTGCAGCCCATCTAGCGCCTGCCTCTGCACCGCTGGATCAGTGCTCCCAGCATACTGGTCCAACAGCTTATCGGTGGCCGGATCCATCCAGCGCTCGTAATTGGAAGGAGCCGACTGGCCGATGGGGGCGGAGTTGGTGCTGCGCAAGAGGCCATCGTAGATGTAGTAGGGCGTGGGACCGGGGTTGGTCCACAGGATGCCAGCGTCATATTGCCCGTTACCCAATGCATTCGTAAAGGCGTCAGTGGACATGGCATTGACCGTGGCATGGATGCCTGCCGCTTGCAGGTCCTTCACCATCACCTGGCAGTCCGCCACATAGTCGGTATAGCCGCTGACCACAATGATGGTAAAAGCCAACTGCTTGCCATTCTTAGCGTAGAAGCCATCGGCACCCTTGGTCCAACCGTCGTTCTGCAGCGTTTGATCCGCCTGGGCGGGATCCTTGGTAAACTGCAGATTGGCAAACTGTGGATCAATGTAAGTCTTAATAGCCTCTCCTACCAGCCCGGTCGGATTGGCCGGAGGCTCATAGCCAGCTTCGCCAAGTTTCGAGATGGTCTCGCGATCGAGCGCGAAGCTAACGGCTTTGCGCACCTGCAAATCGTTGAAAGGGGCCTTAGTCAGGTTGAGGTAGAGCATCACATCATCGCTGCTGGGAAACCAGTAGTGATTGTGCTGCCTATCCAGGGCCACGTAGGTCTTATCAAGGTTAGGAACAAACAGGTTCGTCCAGTCGATCAGACCCTTTTGCAGCGCCAGCTGCGCGCTATCGTTGGAGGAATAGGTCGGGATCTTGACCTCATCCACCTGCTCCTTGCCAGGCTGCCAGAATTTAGGATTCTTGACCAGATCGACCAGCTGCGGGGTGAATGACTTGACGATATAAGGGCCGGTACCAACGGGGTTGGGATCGGCATACTGTGACGGATCACCCTTGACGCCCGACCAGGTATGTTTGGGCAGCATAAAGACCTGCCCACCCAGAATCCACACGATGGGATTGAAGGGCTTGTTCAGCGTCACTATGACCGTACTGGCATCGGGCGCGCTCACATTTTTGACCACCGAACTAATACCTGTCAGATCAACAGAGGCATTTTTTGTGATCAGGTTGAGCGTAAAGACCACATCATCACTGGTGAAAGGCTGTCCATCCGACCAGGTCACGCCCTGGCGCAAATGGAACGTGATACCTTGCGCATCACTCGCCAATTCGTAGCTGGAAGCCAGCCACGGCTTGACACTGCCATCCAGGCGGTTGACATAGAGCAGCGTTTCATAGATCAACCCTTGCGTGCCGCTGATCACACCGGGGGAATAAGGATTAAAGTTCTGGGTATAAGCATCCTGTTGATTCGCCAACAGGGTGAGCGAATTGGGGTGCGCGGGCTTCTTTGGCTGAGTAGTAGTTCCGCCACAGGCCGCGAGCACCACCGTGAGGAGCAGCAGCAATGATGTCAGCATCATTCCCGCCTTTTTCCTGTGTACAAATAAGGCATTGTGAGTCACCGAGTACCTCCTTGCTTAGCAAGCCCTCGATAAAACGGGGGCCACAAAATGAATGGATCAATTGTCTTACAAGGTCGCCTTCTCTGAAAATGCCGGGATCGAGATGCGATAGTTAGCTCCACAGGATGCACGCACGATGAGGTCGGCAGGAAGCTGAATACGAATGGGCCGGCTCTCGCTCGCGGTCATGCGCGTGTCTGTTCCCACTGCTGACCCCTTTCCCGTGCTGCGAGTCCACCTGCCGCGTACAGGAACTTGCGGCGTGTCAAGCATGGACAACAACAGTTCGATACCTCGCTGCCCCATCTCGAATAGAGGCTGCCTGACGGTAGTCAACGCCGGACGGGTGTGGACAGAAGGGACATCGTCGTCGAAGCCAACGAGGGCAATATCCTGAGGGATGGAAAGGCCATATTCCTCGGCAGCAACCAGAACGCCATATGCCATCTGATCGCTTGCCGCAAAGATGGCAGTGGGCCGTTTTCCTACAGGAAGTTCAAAGAACTTGCTGGCGCAGACATGGCCGGATGGTGGCATAAAGTCACCTGCCAGCACGAGATCGGGGTCTGGAGTGATTCCAGCCTCGAGCAATGCCTGGCAATAACCCTGGTAGCGGTCCTGGGAGACGAGATACTCAGGCGGCCCCTGGATGTGCGCGATACGTCGATGGCCCAGGCTGATGAGGTGGCGCACGGCAGCATGGGCACCGCCGGTATTATCGGCTCCAACCCATGGAGTAGTTTGTACTTCCTGGTCATCGATGATCACAACGGGAAACCCCTGCTTGTAGAGTTGCGTCAGGTGTTGAGATGCGCGAGCAGGGAAGGCTGCCAGGAGTCCTGCCGTGAGTTGTGTGGCTAGCAAGCGGTTAATAACGTCGCTGCGGTCGCGTTCGATGTCTTCGTCATTGATGCTATAGAGAACCAGGTCATATGCGGTCTGCTTTACGATTTCGACGATCCCGCGCGTGAGATCGGGGATCAGGGGCCAGGCCCACGAAGGAATGAGGATGCCAATGAGACTGCTGCGACCACTCGCCAGCCTGGAAGCTGTGGCACTGGGAACAAAGTTTTGTTCTTCGATGATGCGCAGGACGTGATCCCGTGTCTCCGGGTCCACGTCGGATTTGTGATTCAGGACGCGAGAGACAGTAGTTCTGGAAACGCCAGCGAGGCGGGCAATGTCATCAATGGTAGGCTTCTTCGACATGGGTATCCTTTTCGTTGACAGTCATCAGCAGAGGCCGTGAGCGTTCCCGCAATCGATGGCGGAAGCATTTACAAAATAATCTACGTAAGCGCTTCCGGAAGCGCTTACGTATAGTATACTGATGAAGAGATTTAAAGTCAAGGGTGGGTGGTGATTACCCATAAGTTCTTCAGGCGACGTGAGTCAAGGCTGCTGGACGAATGCACCCCGCAGATCCTTCGCTGCGCTCAGGATGACAATCGAAAGGCTGTCATCCTGAGCGCAGCGAAGGATCTATTGCCGATGTATGGGTAATCACCAGAGGGGTGAGGAGTTGTCTTTGTTAATGACCTACAGCCTTTATGCGCTCGGGACGCCGGAAGAAGTAGTAGACGACCGCGCCGAACAAAGGGACGAGGAGAATGATCAGTGTCCAGGTCAATTTGTCGTTGCCCTCAGATGGCTCGTTTGATGCGCAGTCCGTCAGCATCCATAGCCAGAAGACCGTCGCGGCAAGCGATATAAGCACTGCGGGGCCAGGAAGTGGTAGGCGGAACATGGTTGTTTTCTCCTTTGCATGACATATCAACTATTGCTTATTCATTGTGATCGCTCGAAGCACTCTTAGCTCTTACTGAAGTCGACTAAGAATAGTCCTGCCGTCACCTTGTCTAGTGCGGCGCCGGCGTTGGCACCGGTGGCGGGTTGGCAAGAAACAGCCCAATCGTCATCTTGTCCAGTAATGGGGGAGTGTGCTGGAGCTGTTGCATCCATTCATCAGCGTCTTGTTGGCTGGTGCCTCCTGATTTGACCGCAACGTCAAACATATGCTGGAAGGCTTTCAGTTCAATTGTCTGCAACTCAGATGCAGAGACGCCCTGTGCAGCCGCAATCTCGGTCAGGCTTTTGCCCGCCTGCAACTGCGCTGTAATCTGTTCCGGCGTGAGGTGCAGGGCAGTTGCTATGTAATTCTCCGCAATCCAGTTATATTTGGCGTCCCAGAAGGGAAAAGGCCTGGCCTGCACTGGAGAAGCTGATATGACCTGTGTCCTGGCAGGCATCACCCACGTGGCCACGCCCCCACCCAGCAGGAAAAAGAGCAATGCGGCTGTGGCTATGGCAACCCACCAGCCTCTTTGCGGGCCGCGACGGGCTGTCAGCTTCTCCCCGTGTGAGGATATCGCATCTCCATATTCATAAAATGCCTGTTCCTGCGGCGCATATACCTGCACCTGCTCTTGCACCGTGAAAGGTCTTTCAGCATCGCTGCCGCCATTCCAATCATCGTTTGGTGCGATTTCAGAAATGGAACGAGGTGCTTTGGAGTTTGAGGTACCGGTATCATATCCATTATTCTGCATTGTTTTTTTCTCCCATTTTTGGCCATTCCAGACGAACGAGCGTTCTTCCGGAAAGTTCCACTGTAGGGCCAGCATGGCCGCCTCTCTGACTGAACCGTCTGTATCATGCAGTGCCGTCATGAATACGTCATCAGGGATATGCTGCTCCTGTTTTCCCAGCGCGAGCACTGCTGTCTCACGCACATGCCAGTCAGCGTCATGTAATGCAGCCACCAGTCTATCCAGCGCCGCCTGCCGTGCTACTTTCCCCAGGACATGCACTGCCGCAGCTCGTACGGATTCATCTTCATCATCCAGGACAGGCACGAGCAGCTCTATTGGCACATCAGCGTCACGTTTCCCCAGCGCCCGCACAGCCGCTGCTCGCACATTCCAATCATCACTCTTCAGTTTTGCCACCAGGTCATCGAACGAGAGTTCGGATAAAGCCTGCTCAGGTGTGAGCCCAAGACGATGTAGCACGTTGGGCAAGAGAGAGGATGGAACCCCCGCGTCTCTTGATGAGCCTCTGCTATTGTCCCCATTGTGGCTGATGCGCCATCCATTAACTTTATCTTCCATGCCAGCCTCTCATCTGACTTTGCTGCCGGGCTTCCCGCGTCTTCCGTAAAAGCTGAGTACCACGATGCACATTCGATTTGACCGTACCAACAGGTTGATTCAGCAGTTCTGCTATCTCGCGATAGTTCAGTTCTTCGAAATAATAGCAACTTACTGCTGTTCGATACTGTTCTGGAAGTCCTGAGATCAGCGCTTCAAGCTCACGCACATCTTCCCTATCCTGTAGTACCTTCTCCGGCTGCTCGCGTCCATCATCCTCTATTTCGAGGAGCATGCTTTCCTCTGATAGATCAAGCGGCAAGTACTTGAGCCGCGAGCCACTTCTATGGCGATAAAAGATATGCAGGGTGATTTTGTGCAGCCAAGGCTGAAGCTTCATTGTGCGTATACGCTCTGGGGGATAGTCCGACAGCGCGTGATATGCACGTATATAAGCCTCCTGAATGATATCCTCTGCATCCTGTGGGCTACCTGCCTGGCGCAAGGCAAACGCGTAGAGCCGCTGTTGAGAACTCAACACCAGTCGCTGGAAGTAGCAGTCCAGGTCGGTCGCCAGCAGTTCTAGTAAATCTGGCGACTGCTCGCCATTTGGCTCCATGTCTCTCCTTTTTTGTGCTTCTATACAGTAGAATACAAAAAAGATGGCCCCGGTTGCAGATTATGTGCGAGGAGATGCCAACTGAATCTAGAACGGTTTTGATGATCTCCTCAACTAGCCCCAATGGTTATTACACCTCTAATTCCAACAGATCTTATAAAAATCAATCCTTTGGATGATGTGTCGCCTGGTGTTTTTGCCTTATACTCTCTAGTGCTAGAGCGTCACTCCAGAAGAAAGGAACAAAGGGCGCCGGGGCATGTCCCGGCCTGAGAAGGAGAAGATCTGTGGTACAGTTTTCTATGCGCGTCCTTGCAATGATCATCGGCCTCGTAGGGGTAGTCATTGCCTTTGTTGTCAACCTCTTGTACTCCTCTTTACACGTCCTGGGTAGAGTCGCCGGGATCACAAGTAGCCCGTCGCACTTCTTTTTCGGCTTGCTTGTCATCTTGATCGGGCTTATCGGCTCGGTGCTGGCAATGTTCGCTCCCATCGTGGGAGCGGTGCTGCTGGCGGTGGCTGGCATCGCGTTTTTCTTTATTGCGGGCTGGTGGGCGCTCTTTGCTTCCCCCTTCCTGCTGATTGCGGCCGTCCTGGCCTTCGAACACACTAGAACGCGTCAACCGACGGCCGGTTAGCGCGAGCGAGGTTGTGTCGTATAGGCCTCAATAGGCACTGCTTTCGAATTGACATCCTCTGCCCCGTTTACGGGGCAGACTCCTTTGTCTCCACCACCGCGCACGATCGCGAAGATTCCAAACTTGTTGCCCTTGCAATATCTCGCTGTTCTGGTGTAGATTACCGCTAGCATCAAATCGAGAGGAGAGCTGAAGGCAAGGATGCTCTCCAGGTCGTCCCAGCTCTCTCGCTATCCCCTATTGTACAGCGAGGAAAGGAGTGCTCTATGACAGAACTCTGGCAAATGTCAGGACTGGCACTCGGAAAGGCCATTGCCCGCCGAGAGGCCAGTGCCGTCGAGGTCCTGGATGCGATTGTCGCACGTGTGGAAGCTGTCAATCCCAAGGTAAACGCTGTCGTTACACTGGTGGCGGAGCGTGCACAGGAGGAAGCACGTGCGGTTGATGCACGCGCTGCCGCGGGTGAGACAGGCGGGCCATTATGTGGTGTGCCAGTGAGTATTAAGGATTTGATTGAAACCAAAGGGGTACGCACGACCTTTGGGTCATTGCTGCGGCAGGATTATGTGCCGGAGCAGGACGCCGTCCTGGTCGAACGACTGCGAGCGGCTGGATGTCCGATGTTCGCCAAAACCAATACCCCTGATCATGGGGGCAAGTTCGCGACGGATAATTTCGTGTTCGGGGCTACCAACAATCCGTGGGACCTGAGCCGTTCGCCGGGTGGCTCGTCTGGGGGTGCAGCTGCCCAGGTCGCTGCGGGGATGGGGCCGCTGGCAGTAGGCAATGATGGAGGGGGCTCCATCCGGGTGCCAGCTTCCATGTGTGGAGTCTATGGCCTCAAACCCCAGTTCGGGCGCGTTCCTTCCTGGCCGCGCCACAATGGCTGGTATATCCTCAACCATGAAGGGCCGATCGCCCGCACAGTGCGCGACGCAGCAGCACTGCTGGACCTGCTGGCCGGTCCCGATGAGCGAGACTGGTACTCCCTGCCCGCCGAGGTTGGCGGCTACCTGGAGGCGTGCGACGGTGAGATCAAAGGGATGCGTGTCGCCTGGAGTCCCACACCAGGCTATGGTCGCGTTGACCCGGCAGTGTTGGAACGCTGTCAAGCCGCCGCCCGCACTTTTGAAGAACTCGGCTGCATCGTCGAAGAGGCCAGCCCACAGATCCCCAACGTGGATCGGATTTTTCTCGGGATGATTGTTCCCCGCCTGCTGGTTCAATTTGAGCAGGAGTTCCCTCCGGGCTTTGGCGAGAAGTTGGACCCGGTCGTCCAATCTTTCTTGCCGCTTGGAGAGCAGATGACCACTCGCGATGTCTTCGCGGCTATCTATGGAGACTACGCAGTGCATGATCTGCTCGTGGCCTTCTTCCAGCAGTACGAGCTATTCCTGACGCCAACCATTGCCACGCCCCCCTATGCTTCTGGCATCTTTGGCCCAGCGGAAGTCGCAGGTTCGCCGGTTTCCAGCCCGCTAGAGCCATTTTTCACGCACCCCTTCAACATGAGCGGCCAGCCTGCTGCCAGCATCCCGGTGGGCTTTACGGACAATGGCCTGCCAGTCGGATTGCAGATCGTGGGGCGCCGCTTCGCTGAGAAGACCGTCCTGCGCGCCTCGGCCTGCTTTGAAGCTGCTCGCCCCTGGGCCGATCGCTGGCCAGCACTCTAAAGTTGTTCGTTGCTCTGCTGGGTGGCGCGTACCGGCATCGGATGGTCGTCACCCAGCACTGGCGGGGTTCACCTGGGACAAGATAGACCTTGCTGATTGTGCTATACTACTCCCGAAAACAATGATTCGGACACGCGAGCAAGCACAACAAGTATTAGATAAATATCTCTCACCCAAAGGACAGGAGAAAAACGCCGAACGTATTGAGAATTCTCTTTACTGGCTTTTTGAGAGAGAGAGAGGTTGACCATGAAGTTTGAAACCTTCCGCTTGATGGCACAAGATTACGCTGACCGGCACAAAGAACCGCCATCGCTCCCTGCAACCATCGATACCATGGCCTACGCCTACCAACGCATTTGCCAGGGAGAAGACCCCTGGACCGCTCTGGGGGATTTTTCTAACGCCTGGTATAGCTACGCAAAGCATATCCGTCCCGACCTGATAAAAGAACCTTTGACCCGACCGGAGCAGGAAACCGAGCAGACCCGCCATTGGGGAGCCTTCTGCGCTGCTTCTGTTGAGTATCTTTGTGGCCTCTTTCATCAACCCTGCCCGGAATGGGCGTATGATCCCTACTACATCCTGGCAGTTCCCTGGTGGAATATGCTGC